>JAAUXT010008973.1_pt1 | contig 24425 bp, 36 predicted proteins | sample 7278171 | NCBI WGS metagenome assembly JAAUXT01 (sample SAMN14350112, study PRJNA611818) | marine sediment metagenome | isolation source: surface marine sediment (1.8m) | place: French Polynesia: Moorea | collected 2018-08
CATTCCAAAGTGTGGACAGACGCACACATGAATGCTAAGGGTTTTTAAGCCGTCAGCGGCACCTAGATGGCCGGCTACGCGACCATCAAAAACTTCCACCCTGAGGCGGGCTCCTCACCTGCAGTTTCTTTGGAAGTTTCTCGACACAACCGACAACAGCTGTGGTGCAGTAAGACAGATCAAGGTCGCGCAGTTTGGGACAGTGGTCAAAGAGCTGAAGAGAGAAAAGCCTGCAATCTTTCCCCCCTTTTGAACCAGGGATTTCAACCTCAGCAAAGATGAACGTTCAAAAGATGTCATCAAAATCTGCACACCTGAGACAACCCTTCTGGTGTTATTCTGTTGGCACCAAGGCAACTCAACCTGATCAAAGCAGAATTGCACACGTGAACTACACAACAGAAAAGGAAATTTGAGTTTTCCAGATTTGAAATTCTTTGTCACTTCGCGTATTGTAAATGCTTTACTTACTTGTTCAAATTTGGGCACTCAAGAGCCAAGGCCTGCAGTCCTTCGTCCGTGAGGCGAACTATCTGTTCGACGTTCAGTTCTTCCTGTCAAAGAAAAAATCCTGTTTCAGAACGGCAAAGTTTCAATCAAAAACCTTTCTGAGAATGAGAGAACAAATACGTGCTGCGTTTTGCTCACCAAGTTGTCTTTCAGATGTTTTGCAATTGCAGGGAAGACAGACTCGTCCAGATTGACGCACATCTTCAAGTTTAGAACCTTCACATGCGGACTCTGCGCCAACGCTACGCCCACTCCTGGACATTTGAACACAAAGTTGGTCACCGTGTCCGTCCAGTGTATCTGAAGGTGCTCAGACGGCCCAATTCATCGAAATGATACAGTTTTGCTGGACAAAGTCCTTGCCTTGGGAATCGACGCCAGGGTTTTTGCTGAGATCAAGCTTCACCAATAGGGGAGACTTGATACACTTCAATCCAGCACTCGTCATCTTGGGAAGTCTCTTCAACTGCAGATACTCCAACTCGTTCTGTCCAGCCAACAAAGCAGCAACACCACTGTCTGCAAAAAGTCCAGCACTGCGCGTTGTGAAAGGGTTCGACGACGCAGCTTCCATCTCAACACAGATCGACCCACATGTACGGCAGGACTCGTTTGGGACAAAGGTTCCAAAAGTTAGAATGACCCCCCTACCCAGCCAGGGAGGGGAGCCTGAATCATTTGTTTCGGTCTCTCTCGGACAGTCACACCCAGTGACCGATCCCATGCAAGGTAGCACAGGTCGCACAGATTCTGGGTACACACACGCATACCCTTGGCATACGTAGCATCTCTTTGAAATACAATTGCCAACACAGTGGAGTCCAAACCCTGTCATGCGTCCTGCTGTGGAATCACAGCACAACTTGAGATTCTTGTGATGGTGCATCAGCTTGTTCTGACTTGGGAACAAACCCATGATCTCTGGATAGTTAGCCCAGCACGACACAAGTAGACTTTACCACAGGGTCTGACCCGCAGGCTGCCAGAAATTTTTTGCACACTGTTCCCTTCCTGGATGAACCAAGAGTCTCGCGATTCCGCTCCACAGGCTGTGTCCCACAGCCCCATCACACACTGTACCACTGCACCAACATCATCCACAACACCGCCAGGGCATACTGTGCAGTATACACCACGCCTAAAGTGTCTTTTTCTAAAAGTGGTACATCACACACAGCTCATCATCCCAGATCCCAGTCCACAGAGATCTGAGCCCGAAAATCAAAACAAGCTTGGCACGTTACCACAGCGCCAAAGGGTCTCACCCCAACGCCGCTGAGATGCAACCCGTTGCTGGGGGTCAAACTGCCCCCCGGGCCCTTACCAGACCGCCACCCCGGCACGACACGAGAGGGGCTGGCCCCATGCAGGCGGCCGGAGATTTTCCAGCCCTGTCAACACTGTCAACAATCCTGTTGTTGTGGGATTGGGGAGTTGGTGGATACTTGGGCCAACCCTGAGCCTGTGAGTGCCACTGCAATTCAACACCCATGCAATGTGGAAATATGTGAAGCCTCGAAAATCACACAAGTTTCAAAATTTTCCACGGGTGGACACTCATGCACGCACTGGTGCTGTCACGGTGGAGTCCCCGTCGGACCAGGCGGGGGCTCTACTCAGATGACACCCCGTCTCCCTGTGAATCATCAGCGGGAGATGGGGTGTGGTTCTGTGTGGAACTCCAAGGGTCTGGCTAGAAACAGTCATAGAGCACCTGCAGCCCTTCCAGTGGGACCTACGAACCACGGCATTTGGGGGCCCCACTCTGCAGGGCCAAATTCCCAAAGCGAGAAAGAAATCTTGCTCCCTGAAGGTTCAACGCTAATTTGTAGAGGGCGGGGCAGTTTGTCCCACGGGTGGGTTTATCGCCCGAGTCAAAAGGTGAAGCAGGCACCCTGACCGCACGACTGGGCTGCAGGGGAGGTGACACCACCGGACAAACCATTCTCAAACGTCAGCACCGGAACAAGAAAGCAGATCATTTGAACACAAGCGTGTCACAAGGCGTTACGTCCTGGGGAGGGGGTATGACCCACCAACATTTGGAGGTTGGTACCAGGGTGGGACCGACCCTTACACTGAAATTCTGTTTCAGGGCGGGCGGAGGCCTGTCCAAAATGTTGGGGAGAGGGAGACTGACGGATCCTCCCCCCCCCCCACCATCCAAGGACGTCAGTGGGAAAACGTCACACCTGCACAACACAAGCTCGCTCCGAAAGCCGTGAAATAGCGTCAAACAAGAACACTCACGCGCACAGAAGACGCGTTGAAAAGCGGATCGCGCGCCGAACATACCTGTTACTGATATGCAACCGTGGATTTTCATCGTCACAAACTTGGCTCCGCAAGATCCCAACTGTTTCAGCACACAATCGTCCACTTGCAGGCATTTGCAGAAGGTGATGTGCTTCAGGGATGCACAGAACAAGTTGCCGGTGATGTGTGAAAGGTAACTGGTCGTCAGCATATCGTGTGTGACCATCCTCTCCAGGAGCAGCTCCTTGTACTTTGGTGCCAGCAGCTGTCCAACCCCGGGCATTTTGTGCAAATTGTTTGCAATGCAAAACAAGCACATGTCTTGGAGCTTCTTCATTTTGTCTGCCACCAACACGTGTTGATCAGTCCGGTTTTTGAATGGCTTCATTCACATCTGCCAAATTTAGCCTCTGAGTCATGACGACAAGTCTTCCTCCCACTCACGCCAACTTAACAGTCAACAGAAAATGACCACCTGCATAATTCAAGTGCTTGGTGAGGATTCCATTCCACAAATTCAATTTGATTCGTCCAGATACGAAGAGGCCACTTTGGCCCAACTGAAAGTTTGTTTGTTGTCATACGGGAACTTCCAACATGTCAGCCGCCTGAGAAATGTGTTGAGTATTGAGGGAGTTGCGAAATATTCATTGTGTTTACTTTTGGAGCGGAAACAACATGGATAACTTCAAGAAAACAGCAATTGTGACATCGTTGGGTGTCGTATCAGGTAAATTTAAACTTGTGTTGGATTCATGAAGATTCTTGTGTCAAAAACGTGAGCGATAATACAAGGTTTCGGAGCAATTGTGTTTTCGCGCGGTGTCAGATAGGCTCTACCCCCGCCCTCCGCCCCACCCCCTCATCAAATTTTGTCCAGTGTACAACCTTGTGTGTGTGCAACACTCTTGTTGGCGTTTTTGAGCCCGTAACATCATGTTGATCTGGGGCTCACTGCAGTTACAGTGGTGGTGTCCTGTAGATCTACGAGGGTGGATTTCATTATGATTTCACCCACCTTGTTTGCATGTTTCTTGTTTCTTGATCTCAACACTGGCATTTCGGTCACAGAATCGCGGTCAACTCATCAACATGCTCGTGTCACGAAACGTCGAACTGAATTCACCCTCGTATGTGTGGACTGTTGGTTTACAAACTTTCTTTTCAAGCACTCAGATGTATTCAAAACAGTACATTCCACCTTTCCAAAGTGGCAAAAGGTACCTGTATCCAACACACACGGAATGGGAGGGGGCCAAGAACATTTTTGCCAATGCTCACAGAAGCCAACCCAACATTTATCACCAAAGGATTGAAGCTAATTGGCTGTTTCTGGCTTCTTGCAGCTGGTGTTGTGTGGTTCGTGTGGAGACGACACAGGAAAGTAAGCGGGAAACTGGGTGGAAAGTTTCCTCGGGCTGACGACTTGGACAGAGAACGTGCAAAGCGCTTCCCGAAATTGAAAGTCGATCGCTCGAAGGTCCACGTGGTGTGCAGTGACGAGGAGTGGGAACAAGTCCTTCCTCAGGTAGCTGGTCGTCGCGCATACTTTTGTGAGTTGGCATGTCAGCTGTCTGCGTGACGGAAAGAGTCACCACACGTGTACATTTCTTTCTTTTTCAGTTAACTTCAGACATATCAGTGTTCCGAACATTGGGGTTTGACTGTGAATGGTCCAATTTGGAGGACAGCAGGAGACCAGTGTCGCTCCTTCAGTTGGCGACGCCAAGACACACATGCGTACTCATTCGTTTGAACAAGTTCGACGCAGTACCATCGACCCTGAGATCTCTTCTGTCTGACAAAGGGTAACAGCAACAATCCATGTGCCGTGTTTTGTAATCGTACTGAATAGTGAAGGATTTGAACGTACGATTCACTCAACGTCATTTCCAGGATTTTGAAAGTGGGTGTTGCTTGCTACGAAGACGCCATGAAACTTCACTCGGACCACGGACTTTGTGTGCGAGGTTGTGTCGACCTCAGATACATCGCCCTGAGGTCAAAATCGTTCAGTGGCGGAATCACAGGTCTGAAAGGCATGGCCGAGAAGGTGCTCGGTGTGACGCTGAACAAGAGTTTTCACTTGAGATGCAGCGATTGGGAAGCAGAGGAACTTACGGAGGCTCAGGTACTCGTATGTGCTCAGAGGTGGCGTTGTCTGGAATTTGGATGTGCAAACCAGAAACGATTCATTCCACGTTTTGTTCATTCATCGGTGAATGCTCTTGACAAACCCGACACATTCCAGATAAGTTATGCTGCTGCGGACGCGTTGGTTGGAATTCAGATCTTCAACAAGCTGTTGAACAGCAAAGCGAAGGACAGCAAGTTGGACCACCCGGTTTCAGAGAGTGACATTTGGAGAACAGCTTTGTCTGCATGTCAAGGCATTGTGGACGTCAACTTTTCTTCCAAAGGAATGAACAAAAGTTCAGAAAAGGTGAGAATATTTCTTGCACTGTCAATTGATTGTTTCTTCCGGTGAAACAAGGCAAAAGCTCTTCAGTCGGAAGTTATGTTCTGCCGGGACAAGATGGCATTGGTAAGAATCTTGGGAAAAGGCATGTTTGTTTTTCTCACTCAGTCTGTGAACCCAAGCACAACGAAAGCGGGAGAAAGACTCACACGAGCCTACTCATCACGTTCCAAGCCACTGTACCACAATTGTCAACTGATCGCACCTGACGACGAGCTGCTGAGCACCTGTGATATCAAAAAAGCTTTGTGGTACGTGGAGAAAGGACTTGGAGGTGAGCAGTTGACACCGATGTTGATGTCTTCCATTTCACAAAATACCACAACACCCTCAAGATTTTTGTTGTGAATCGAGCAAACTGAACCCATTCCAGAAAAGGTCAGACACGATCCCCTGACGGTGAAGCTAAAATTTGAGCCCTCTGGTCGACCGGCGTCGGAAAAGAATTATTATTTGAAAGCGAAGGACAACATTTGCGTCGTCTGCGGAAAGAAAGACTCGTACATCAGGAAAAACGTGGTACCTCGAGAATACAGAAGGTAAGTTTCTTGCATTGACCGTGTTGCACCAGACTGATCAACACTTGGGTTTCGCGAGTCTTTTTTGCTGACGTGAACGTTCGTTTTTGGCTGTTGTAGATTCTTTCCCTCGATCATGAAGGACCACAAGTCGCACGACGTCGTGTTGTTGTGTTTGGCCTGCCATCAGAAATGCAGCGTCCAGGACGACGCTCTGAAGCTGCACCTCGCCAACAAATGCAACGCGCCACTCGCGAGTGGCAGCAGTGCCAAATTCACTGACGACAAAGACATGTGCAAAATCAAATTTGCCGCAAAGTAGGTCTGCTTTTTGGCTTCATTTTCTCTCTGTCTGTGATTTGGATCTTGATGAGTGTGTTGTTGGTCTTTCTTTCATGTCAACAACAAATCTTTGAACGATCACTCGTCGAGGAGCGAAACATGAATTTGTGAATTTGAAACAGAATTCCTCTGACCACAGTTTGCTTCCGAGTTGCTTGTACAAGACTGTTTTTGGCATTGTGTTTAGAGCCCTGATGACGAGCAGAGAGAAGCTTCCTGCAGAGAGGAAGAGCGAGCTGGAACAGAAGCTGAAGGAATTTTATGGAGTCGAGGAACTCGACGATGAACTGCTGGAGGAAACGACGAAAATGGACACGAAGTGAGCATCGTTGCTTTTGCGTTGCGCTTCTGTGTGAGGTCGCTTGGCCCAGAAAACACTTCTTCTGATGTTGTTCTCCCATTCGCCAATCACATGTTTCGTCTTCAGGTCGTCCCAAACCAAAGCTAAAAACAGGAAACTTTGTCAGGTCAAATGTCTCGGCGTGTGTTGCTTTGCACACACATACTTGTTTGCACCCTTTCACTGACAGGATACGTGGCGTTTCGTTGTTCAAAACTCGGAACGTGATGAGGTGCAGGGTGCCGCAGAAAGCAAGCTTCTCGTGCACGAATGGTCTGAGGCCTGAAATCTCCAGGGTTGCACTTCCCAACCGTTTTGGCTGAGCGTGATGTGCGCGTCACTGGTCGTTTGGTTCGAAGGTGGACCCTGGACGGGACCCATATTTTTCAGCGACAAGGGAGTCAACTCGGAACCTCTTGCCCCAGAAGATATTCGTTGCTTTTTCCCATGTTCAGTATTTTCTGAGCTTCTTGCTTTGTCCTCTCCAGGGTCGCAAACAGCGGGTTCGTGCCCCACGGAAAGAAAGTTGTTCTGCACGTGATGAAGAACGAAGGGCTGATCGCCTTCGAGAAGATGTGGCGGCAGCACTTTCTCGATAACATGGAGCCCAAGTTCCTGCCGGACCTGTGGTCCGTCGATCACAGCCACGACCGGCTGGCCACGATGGAGAACAACCTGAAGCGAGCTACGAAGCTCATCTCAAGGGAAAAGCAATTTTTCTGTGACACTGAGACGACAGATGATGTGGACATTCCTCAGCCATCCACATCGAAACCGTAACCACTGCGTCATTTGCGCAATCGCTCGAAGAGAACAAACATCTTGTGATTTCAGTCGCATCATCGCACCAAAACGAAGACAGATCGAACTTTATATTTTTGTGAATGCGGCCTTTCAATGCGAATTTTTATCCACCCAAATCTGTTGAACAATTTTGAGGGTTTTGTACTGTTGGGGGGGGGGAATTTGTTATTGTGGAATCGCCTCCGAGACGCAAGTGCGGGTATTTGTCGCCAAAATGTCCGTCGAAAGTGAGTGTGCGGGCACCTCTTTCCAACCTGTGTTCCAGCACAACGTACAAAGTACTCAATTGGCTTTCTCTAGACTTCACTATTTCTTTTGACACAGGCGCGTCGCGTGGCGACCGAGCCTGTGTTTGGGCACTGCATTGCAATAGTCAAGGCCATCAAGGGCGATATTCACCCGTACCCATCACCTCTCCCTCACCAGTCGTTGGCAAGAATTCCCCGGATGATCCCAGGGTGGTGGTGCATATCTGACGTTTCTGGAAACCCATTACTTCCCCGTTTTCAATGTTTGATACATTCAGATATCCGTCAGGGTGACAGACATTGGACATCCATCTTGCAGAACAGGGCGCTCCTTTGCACGCGCCTGTGTTGAACGTTTCGTCTGTTTTCTGTGCAATCTTCGTGATGTGTGTGCGCTTTTGCAATTCTACAGCTTCTCTGTGCCAGTCTTGTCGCAAACATACATTTTAAGCCTCACAGACGACAAAACCGGGAGTGAGAAAATCTGTCGTCTGGGACAATAAATTATTTTAGCAGCAACTTCACGCGTTGTTGGAACCTACGACAAAAGGCGAGCAAGAGAGAACGTCCGTGCACTGAAACCAAGGCTTTGAGACAGTCAAAGGCATTTCGAAGTCTACCGCAGCCTCAAAAACGAACAACCAGCTTTGAATGTCTTGCACTTTCTGTTACATGTATTTTCAAAATCAGGACACGTGGTGAGACTGAATGTCCTGCAAACTGCACAAACTTCTTGACAAATACTCGTATGATAGTCGCGCTCCGCAGACCAGCTGCAAGCGACGCCACGCACTGTCTGCCATCGAAATCTGATGTTTTCTGGCCGTCCCAAGAAGTCACTTGCGAAACGCTTTGGTTCTGTTCGAACAACTTCCAGGTGCAAAGAAACTTTTCCTCAGGTACATACAAAGAAACTTTTCCAAGCTTGGTGGAATGAACTTTCCTTCTTCAACGACAGTGTTGCCAACACAATGTTTCAAATCACTGGTTGTTTTCACTTTGAAGAACACAAAGCTAAACTAGTTGCTTTCTCGCGACGTGGACAGCCCCTTGTTTTTCTTGGACGGACGTTGCAGACCGGCCGAATTCTGCTTTTTTTCGCCGTCGCTCGATGCAGTCTTGCGCTTCTTGCGGGGAGGCGCCTCGTTCTCTTGTCCACCTCCTCTGTCGTCCGACTCGGTGTCCATCTGTGAGCAGCAAATGGGGACAATTCTGAAGATACCAGCAATTTTCGACATCACTTCAGGTATTTGCGTTGACAGGCCGGTCCAAGACTGTCGCATTGGCAACATGTGGATCTGTCCAATATGAATTTTGCCTTCGATGCCCAACAGTTGAGAAACTCCTCACTGAAATCTTTCTCAGCAAATCTCGTGGTGATACAACAACAAAATTCTCAACGACAGGAATCTCGCACCTGAGTGCCGTCTTCGGTCTCCTCTTCTCCGGAGCTTTCCGCCTCCTGAATGTTTTCAACCTGGATTCGGAAATCGCGAGACGTCGAAGTCCTGAAGTAGTGCATCAGGTTTATCTCGTTCTGCCGAGAAATGAGAGAGATAGTTGAACAACAAACTTATTCAGGTGCAGTGGAGTTTGAGAGGAAATTTCAGGACGACACAACGTCCTCGCGCCTTTTCCGCGTGAAGAGTCCCTCAACCAGCAACGATTTCGTTCTCGAGATGGATCGAGCTGTCGCGGCGTCCGAAAATAAAACACTGCAGCCCAGAAAATACCGCTGTGATGGGAGGAATTAACACAGAACAATTTGCGAACCAAGTGTGATTCCGAATATCGAAGAGAGTCAAAATCGAGCGACCCCGATTGTTCTTTTCTCACCTTTGATTTCTTCTGCAGAGCGATGACGCTGTTCTCGTACTGTTCAATGGAGTACACCAACGTTGGTAGCCCTCTGCTCTCCTTCAAAACCTTCGCCTGCATTCGACAACAAACAGATCGTTGTCAATGTCAGACGAAACAGAGAAGATTGCATCTGCTTCGAAGCAATCTTTCCCTCCGACCTTGGAAGCCACGGGTTCTCACCTTGGCAGCTTGGGCCAGTTCGGCAGTCAGCTTTTTCTTCTTGTCCTTCGTTCTATCCTGAAGATGTTCGCTCTGCGAGGCCTGAAATTCCACGCAACGCAAAACATATGGACGTACAAGTCAAGTGATGTGATCGACTGAAAGGTGCGGTGAATGGAACGGGTCAAAATGTACCTGTATGTAAGTGATCATGGCGTAGATGTACGGTGTCAAATGACGACCGGACAAAGAGACCAACTTCTCGAATCTTGTGAAGACACTTCCCGGAACAAACAAGGTTGTGTACTGAAACATAAGCAGGAGTCTCACAACGATCCGACCTCCTTCACAACTTGCATGATGAGGACAGAAAACTGCTTGCGTGTTCAAGTGTGACAAATCAACTCACGTATTTGGTGACGAGGGTCAGTGTTGTGTACAGCTTGGTCGATGTCCTGATCAGTGTGTCCATGCACGTTCCGACAGGCACCGGAGCCTGGCTCAACTCGTGCAGCACGTTGATCATCTGACCCAGGCGCGACACGAGCAGCTTCTCTTGACCCTCGCGCTGCGTCAAGTTGGGAGCCTCCTCCTCCGCATCTGAGCCACACAACGCTTCACACTTAGAGCATCTATCTCAGACGTCCCTGACCTCGTCATGTCACCTTTTTTGTTTTGACCGTTGGAAAAACTGTGAAGCAATACGGTCACATCTGGACGCGACATTCACTCACCAGAGGCGGACGGCCCGGTGTCGGCCTTGAGTCGGGCGAGGATCCACTCGGTGTCCTCGAGCTCCCTGTCGAGCTGGTTCAGCACGGTGAGTAGCACGATCGACGACGTGCGCGGCGTCACGATCCCGAAGTTGACTTTGTCTTTGATCTCTACGCCCTGTGTGAAAATAGTCTTTGTGTCAGTCAATCTTCTGCTTGACACGAAGACGGCGTGAAATGGTCTGATTTTGCAGGAAACACTTCAACCTGATCAATGTCCCCTTCCAGACAGTGAATGTCCCTGGACAACTCTCCCAGCACGGGAAGCACACTCTTCTCTTGGACGGCCAGACTGAACAGAAGGGACAGCAACTTCTTGGCGACACCCGTGTCGTCTGCAATTCGAAACAGCACGTTGTTGCAAGCAGTCAGAAGCAAACTTGGACGCTTTCTTGCAAGGTCAGAAGGTACATTCTTTGTGTCTGCAATATCAAAGAAATGATACGTTCCGTCTGGTGCCACCTGTTTGTTCCCATCCACAATTGGACGCGAAAGTTCAACGAACCCAGTGAGTGCTGCAGGCAGACGTTCCTGACCCAGTCGAGGATTTTCTGCAGCTGCTGACAGCGGCGCGGCAGGTGCGAGTACATGAGGCCGACGACGCTGAGCAGCGGCTCCGCGTCCTTCTGACCGCGGTCATCCGCCGGTCTCAACACCAACACCACCAGCCTCTGAGAGGAAAACAAAATGAGTGCATTGGGCGCGACAGCAGAAGGCCCTTGGGTATCAAACTACGCATCTTCCATAGTTTTCAATGGAATTTCTTTTGCAGTCTTTGTTGCCACTGGAATGAACGTTCTGGTTGTTGAATGGTGAACGAACCTGTCTCTTCTTATTCAATCTTATGTTTCATTCAAATTCAAATCGCCAAGAGATCACGGATTACTTTCATCTCCCCTTTCCCTTGAGGAATCACGCCAAAATCAACACAGCTTGACGCGCACAAAAAGAAACTGGTTCCACCTGGAGTCGCTGGGTCTGCTTGTACAACAGGTCTTCCTCGCTCAATGAACTTCCGTCAGCGCAGGTGGTGACTTGGTTCGTGTAATCTACAAAGGCCAAGCTCTATATCATTAACAATTGTCACCTCACTCTGCATTACTTGAGTGAAAGCGCAACTGAAACTTTTCGCACTGACTGTCCTTGAACATCAGGTTCCTGCTGGGCCCAACATTCTTTGTCAATGAAAGCGACAAATTACAGCTGAAACGCTTCACACCAATAGTTTTGATGTAATCGACCAAGTAGTGCGGGAATCTGTTGAAGACGGTCGCTGTGGCGAGTGTGAAGCCTCGGAGACACTCGCTGTACACCTCCCTGATGCGCCCCACCGCCCCGTCAAGTCCCTCCACGTAGGCAGAGTACGTCTCCAGCATCACTCTGTCGCAATGCAGCGAGACAAGTTCAAGGGAATCAAATTATTGAAATACCACTGACCAATTCGACGACCACTTTTGTCTCCGAAGAAAGGTAAGTACCGTAAAATCCCGCCTATAAGACCCCCTTTTGATGCTCAAAAATTAATGCCAAAAATGGGGGGTGGTCTTATACGTAAGGATTTGACTTTTTTGTATCAAAGTGAAGAGTAGAAATGAGCAAGTTTTCAAAATATCAAACAAGAGTAGGATGAGTTAAGGGAGCATTAAAGTTGAGTAAAAAAAAAAAGGAAAATTCATCCAAAAAAGTACCTGAAAAATAATATTTATAGCTTTGGAATCAGAATTCTTGCTATTATTTTAAAAAAAAATACTTAGAGAAAGTAATTTTAAGAGTAATTTCCTAGGTTTTGACTCAGAAAAATTTTAAATTTGTATTGTGAATAATTTTCTTGAAAATGTAAAAAATGGCTTTGAACTGATTTTGTGGCTGATAAAAGGGGGGTGGTCTTATACGCGAAGGGGTCTTACACGCGGGATTTTACGGTACCCTACAAATTTCCCAAATTTGACATTGGTTGTGTGAGCCAGTCTCGGACCTGGAAATCTGAGCCATGTAGGCGAAGAGTTTCTTCTGGTTGTGTCCGTCCGGCCCGTCGCACGTTCCGATGTCGGAAATCTGCTGGATCTTCTGCATGGCGACGGTGATGACGTACAGCATGAAGTCTCCGTTCTCCTTCAGAACTCGGGCGCCAGCATCGCGGTTCGGCTCAACTTCACTGGAATGAGGCTCGAGTTCAACTTTTTTCACAAAACGAACTTTGTGGGTGTGCTGCCACCCAACAGTTTGCCCAGAACACCCATGCACTCCAAAAGAAGAAAAAAAAAGTTTTCAAAATGACAGCCCCACACACGTAACTGAGCAACACAAACTTCTTTACTTTGCCAATCCCAACTTGCGCACGTTCTGCCTCGAGCAAGATCAAAAGCGCATGCAGACAACAGAGAGCCGACAGAACTTGTTTCTGCTGACACATTTTAGAGTTTGTGAAAAATGATATTTCACCATGGCAATCTTCACCTCAATAGACAACAGCGGGATCCCTTACAACAGGCACAAGGAGGTGAGTTCTTTTTTCGATATTGTCTCTTTCTGCGAACACGTATCCGAAAAGGCATCTGCGTTTTCCGCTGCTCAACTCCTTGATTCTTTTTTATCTTCTCATTTTTGTCGAAAACACAGCACGCTCGCAGACAATAATTCACCCTGCAAGCGTGTCAGGTAAATGCTGGGAAGCCTACTCCAGTTGAATAGAAGTCTGAAGTTCCCAGACGCGACGTATAATTTTGTTGTGAGGGAAACTGTCAGGAAGGGAATGCGCTGCAGCTGTGCAACAGCTTTTTTTGCCAAGGTGCACGACTGATGCATCTGACGACCGAAAGCTGTCGCATGGTGAATCTCCTGAGCTCAGATCCGAAAACAAAATTGGTCACATCAGAAGCCTGTTGCAAACTTACAGCAATCTGCCATCACAGGAAAGCTGCTCTTTGCCAAGAAATTGAACCACTTCTGTTGGACAAAAGTGATTACCAAGGACTTTGTGGCACCTACAACCTTGTTCGCGAAGTCTTTGCACTGAAAATAGTGTCTCTGAAGAAAAGAAGCAAGATTCACGGCAAATGGCCAACTTAACTGTGGTTCTGGAAAACACAACCAGCAACTCGACGGAGCACCAACATCATACTCAGGGATCCAAAGGTCCTGTTGCATTCACACACTTCAGTGTGGCAGTCTTGTGCCTGGAAGCTGTGGTTGGAACAGGTCTAAACTGTTTGACCATCATGTCAGTGGTCAAGTTTAGGAAACTCTGGACGTCTCCGAACATGCTCGTCATCGCTCTGTCCGTCAATGACTGCCTGCCTCTGCTCGGCCGGATATTCACAGTTGCTCACACGATTGTTTCGTTCGACAGAAGGGATCTATGGACTGACCTGTGTCTGGTGCAAACATTCATTTTGTTGACATCCCACGGAGCAAATGTGTCTTTGATTTCTACGATCGCAGTGGAACGAGCAACATCCATATTTCTCCCGGTTTGGTCAAGAAACAACGTCACTGTCAAGTCAGTTCAAATGGTCGCTCTCTTGGTTTGGTTTTCTGACATTCTGGTCGTTAGTCTTCAGGTCTCTGTTGGACACAAGCCTTCGTCAGACATGACGGGCATCTGCTCATGGGTGGATGTTTTCACAGGGGCAACTCTCACTTATTCAATCCAGTTTGGTTTCATTCTTTGCTCAATGGTAACGCTGATTTTGTACTTCGCGATCATATGGAAGGCCAAGAAGATGAAAACAACGGTGAACCCAGTCCATGGTCAGCAGAGCGAAAACAAGAATCAACAAAAACAACTGAGGATCACTCGCATGATGGGAACAGGTAGGTCTGAGAAATCCCAATGCGTTTGATGATTTGGACAAATTGCAGCAAAAATAAAACACATACCGTAACTTCTTGCACTTCCAAGTGTTTGCTTTTGCTGTCAAATTTCAAATCATGAAAATGCAATGAGACTTTTTGAAAGGTCAAGAATGTTTATGAAGCAGCACACTGTCAGCAGAAGCACCAGTTCTGCCCTTTTGTCAACCACTCACAGCGAATTAAAAAGTCGTAAGATTCTTGGAAAGAGCAGTTGAGACTTATTACTTGTTGCAATGGATCAAAACTCACATTTCGCAAAAGCCTGCAGCAGACAAATTCTGAGGTTCAGCAACTCGAGTCCCGGGTTTGGGCTTTCACAGAGCGGTGCATTCAAAGACGTCAGGAACACTTGTCAGTGTAGAGATGAGTCTTCTCAAAGGCCCTGACATGACTTTGTCTCTTTGAAGCACTCAAGGAATCACATCATCCCGAATTTGCAAGTAACTTGGAGCCAATACAATCAATTTCTTTCTTGCCCTGCCTCGCGTCTTTGCGTGAAACAGTGTCAAACACAGACACACGCAGACACATGCATCGCGGACAGGCACTCCACGATGTGTAAGTGCAAGGCAGGGCCAGAAAGAAATGGATTTTGGGGACAGGAAAGCCGCGAGTCCAATCTTCTGATGCGAGATCAGCTGGGACCGATCCAGCTGAGAGACCTGCAAGACATTGCTGGTCTACGTACGCGTCTACCACATGCATGTTTTACAAGAGAACAGAAAATCACTTCATGCTGAAGTGTGGCATGTTATTTTGAAAGGAATGGCCCAAGACTGGTTGAAGTTTAAACTGTTGAGAAACAAGGGAGTTTCAGCATGAAAACAAGAACATTGGTCAGTGCAGAGAAGCCACTCAGAGGTGGTGGACAACCGAGGTTCTTTGCGCCTCTGGGTGAAAGGGTGGGTGTTTCACCCTTGCCAGATGCATTTTTGTCTCTGTTGTATGTGCGCGTCCAGATCAGGTGTGGTAAGTTTCAGGGGCTCAGTCCTTTTCTGGGGAGGGGGAGGGGGCCCCACCAAGTTGAAAATTTTGTGTCCAAATTTTGCTCCAGAGCTCAAGTCCTGTTTGCAGGGAGGTCGCACCAGGCTGAAAATTTCCAAACCCAAACTTTCGCTTCAGAGCGCAAATCCTATTCACATGAGGTGGGGTGTGGTCCCACATCACCTGAAATTTTGTGTCTCAACTTTTGCAGGGGAGTCCCACTCACCAAAAACACCAGCCTGGTGAGACCCTTACCCGGGGACGGGGGTCCATCCACACCACTTTGCCTGGCGTGATAGCATAACACACGCCAATACACATCGTAATCGTCGTTTGTAACAAGAACACTTTGCAGTGTAGACACATGCCGAAATGAACTTGGTCGAACTGAGCTGAAATTGGTCTGGGTTTGGTTGATAATCAGTGGATTATTGCCTAAGCCGTCCATTTTCATACAAGATGGGGGGAGGGGTCCCACAAGGCCAAATTTTCCCCCAAGTCCCAACTGGTGCTCCAGACCCCAAGTCCAAATTTTGCAAATGGGTGGGTGGGTGGGTGGCATTGCACAAGACTGAACATTTTAAAGTCCAACTGGCGCTCCGGAAGTCCCAAATGGTGCTTCAGAGGCTAAGTCCAGAGACGTTACCTCCTCGGATGTCAAATGTGAACTGAACCTGAGCCCGAACTGCTCCAGAGCCTGAGTCTATTTCTGTACAGAAGAGGGGGGGGGGTCACACAAGACTCAAATTTTTTGAAGTCCCACTTGTGCTCCAGAGCCCAAGTCCAAATTTTACAAACAGGTGTGTGTGTGTGTATATGTGTGTGTGTGCCACACAAGTCCCACTTTTGCAAAAAGGGGGTAGGGGGAGGGGAGGGAGGTGGGGCAAGGGTGGTGGTGGAGGGGGATCTGTCCAAACATGTTTGGTTCCTGTCGCCATTGCATAACACACGCCGATGTTACTTCGTACCTCGGCGTGTGTGTGAAAACTTGTCCCCAGGTGGATCAAATCTGAAAGAGAGCCGACTGATCACCTGAGAGAAAATTCCAAAATCAGGCGTGGGTGGGTGGGGGAGGGCCAAGTCCACGTTTTTGTTTGGCACACACAACGCTCCACCCAACACCCAGGAAGCAACCCGTGGAAGCCTTTCGTGCCGAAGTGTAATGACAGACGCATCAGTCTTTGACAAATCATGCAGTGCGTCAAACATCGAGAAAACACCTGTTATGTCTACGTACAAAGAAATCGCATTTCCACGAACCTCAAATGAAAGAAATTATTCTCTCCTCGCAAAACCGCAGGTGAATATCAATAATACAATGTATCCTTCCTTTTGTCTGTTTTCCCACAGATTCTGTGTTATCTCATGCCCAAATGCATCAGTTTCGTCTTTGTTGATACCGTACATTGGCAGTAACACGCACCAGCAAAGCACTGATGTCACAATTTTTTTTTGTAACGTGTTTCTACTAAAACCAGTCTGTGTGCTCGCATCGTGGCAGAAATGGATTTTCACCTGACAGAAAAAGGTTCCTGTTCAGTCACACAGCTCCTTTTTCGACTGAAGGTCTCGAAAAAGTTTTGTGTGAGAACCCTAGCTTACTGCCACTGGAATCAGTTTGTGAAATTACGATCCCAGTGGGTAACAAAAATCCAGACACAAACTCAAAAATTTCACCAGTGGGGAGAGTGCGAAATGAGTGGCAAAAGTATGCACGGCCATATTTTTTGAAACTCCATGAGCCTGGCTGATATCCCCATTTCACCAGTGGGAGTTCAAAAGAAATGGTAAGTTTGACGTGTTCAGTTCAACCCGACCTTCACGGAAATCCTGCACGACGAACGCCTTCAGTGCACGTTTCTGCCAACTTCATCCCATGATCACAGCGAAAAAAATCTTTCACGTCCCGCCAAAGCGACGTGTATTTATGTATCTTCTTCATTTCACTTCACATGCAAGTTGTGAGAACTGCAACCAGCCTGAACAATTGCTTTTCCTACTGCAACTCATTTCAGCTCACCAAGGCTTCCCAATTGATCGTTTTGGCACCAAGATACGAGTGTCGCGGCGCCAACAAAAGAACCACGACATTCGACACGCTGATTTGTAAATCTTCAATCATGCCTGCAATGCTTCTGTCTATTTTTGCAGTGATCGGGCTGTACTACTTGCTTTACCTGCCAGCGATCGCAGAGGCTCAGCTCGACTATGACGCAACAGTGAAGTTCTACGTCAGCCGAGTGATCGTGTTTCTGTTCTACGCGAACGCGATCTGCAACCCGATTGTCTACGTGTGGCAAAACCGACATTTCAAAGACGCGTTCAAGTCATTCTCAAAATCCGGCAAACGGGCGAAGGAAACCTTCAACAAGAATCGTCCACGTACGCTGCGTGACATCTCCAGCAGGAAGACCATGCAAAGGAGAGCGATCAAAGCATTTGTCTCAATTCCTCACAATCAGCGGAAATGGTGGTGGCAATGAAGACCACGAATTGGTGACATGCAAACCTTTGGAACAGAAACCTTTTCTCTCGGCCACACCACGTTTGGCAAAAATAAACGCAGTGAGGACGTACGACCCGACTTTTAACAATCGGAACCACACGGAGTCGGTAATGAATTTGGGATTCAGTCAACATTGCCACGATCGTACCGTGTCCACCAGTGCGAAACACGCACCTTTTCCCCTGAAATTTTGCACCCAAAGAAGGGGTGCGTCTCACACGTGAGTATGAGATTACCAAAGGGAACGGAAAACCAAGGGAGAAGTTTGGGTGCGTCCTATTCTTGGGTACGACTAGTACACGAGTAAATGCGGAACTTCGCGAAACAGAATCACGCAGACTCACAGGAGAGAACTTGAAGTACTTACCAAAAAAGGGTTCTCATCAGAAGCGTTGTCGTCTTGATCGACAGCAAGCTTCTCGGCGTATTCTTCACGTGAACCGCGCCTGCAGTAACAGACCCCACCGTGTGACCTCAAACTGTGAGGAAAATGTGTCAGTTCTGTTCTCCGGGACACGATGCCAGAGCGACTCACCACTGGAAGATTGTTTTGCACTGCCCTTTTTGCTTCCGTTTCCATTCGAACCCCCGCTCGCCTTCTCCCTCGCAATCTGAGCCAGTTTGTGGTACGGCTTGAACAATCCGATGATCCTCTCAGCATCCACGGCACTGAATAAATACAAGAACGCTTGTCAGTGTTGGCAATTGCCTTCTGTAGGTCTGTCCGTGCGTAGTTTGCGGGGGTGTCTGTTGCAGAAAAAAAGTCTGTTTTTCTCGGTGATGTCAGTTTCAGACCATCAGAGGATGTTCAACCACAGACACAAATTTACGTTGTTTTTCTTTTTGTTCAGACCGACACACCTGTCTGTGGAGCGGGCTCTGTGGCAGAATAAAACCTCGGAGCTCTCAGACCAAGATTTGTGTGCAGGTATCAGGGGGCAGAGACATAACAGAAATTTTGGAATCTGTGTTTTGGGGGGTTTGTGGATGGTAGCTGTCGCAGAAGTACCGCTGCAAACAAAAATTGTTCCACTGTTTCGAAACACACTTGAGCGGCGAGACTTGTGTGATCGCTGTTCAAAACAAGCTGTGGGACAGAAATCTGCTCAGACTGACTGTACACACACACACACACACACTGTCACACACACACATGTGTGATTGCCTGTCTCTGTGTCTCATACACACACAGTGAGTGAGAGTGAGTGAGTGAGTGAGTGAGTGAGTGAGTGAGTGAGTGAGTGAGAGTGAGTGAGTGAGTGAGTGAGTGGATGTGTGTAAATGTAATTTCCTGTGCGTGCAGTTGATGTACCCTGTCAGCGCTGGTGTGTGGCTTTAAAATTTGGGGCGACTTTAACACCCGCAGCATTTCAAAACGATATGGTCGACAGAACTCACTCAAAATCTGGACTGCAGAAGTTGTACTCAATGAGAGCCTCGTACAGCCCGACCACCAGCAACAGATACACGTTGTTCTTCTGGCCCACAGTTGAAGCAGCCGAAAAATCCGACGATTTGTCCTGCAAGTACATGGAAGTGGCCGCACTGCACTCAGGGTCACTCGTGAAGCAAACAATGCTCGTGAAGTTTCCTTCAGATCTTGCGTTTCTGCAGGCTGAAGCAAACAAACCCACCAATTCGAAATCTTCCAGATCGCACTTGATCATGCGAAGACTCAAGGTTTTCAGCATCTCCTCTACTTCTCGCTGCCCATCGTCTTCCTCGAGCTCCGGCTGCTTGGCCTGGATCTCCCTCGTTTTCAGCGCGCAGTGCACCATGCAGGACACCAAGTGCGCCTGAGCAAGACACATCATTCTTTTGGAGTGACAAAACGTTGGGACAGCAACACATTGGGCTTCAAGTGACAGGCAATGCTGACCAGTTCATAAAGACAGATACCGAGAAATCAGAAACCAACCAGCGGCTCGTTTGGCGAGACTGATTCTCCCTGGATGAGCACGCACGGCTGCAGCTTCACTGGAGGACTCGTGCCTTGCGTCTTCTCGTAAAATTTTGCGAACTGGAATGAACAAAGCAACACTTTTCAACCAAACTTCTCAGGTCACGTGTGTGTTCGGACTGCAGAAAGGTCGGTACAGAAGGAAAGCGAGCTCTTCCTCATCTCACCTGTGATGTGAGCATCCCGAGCATCGGCAGCGCCAACTGAGTGTTGTTGCACAGAACGTCGTACAAACCCTGAGCAAAAGTGACGGGTTTGCGACAATAAAGCTACTGCAGATCTGAACTCTTGATCGAAGGGTGACACGAAAGAGAAAAAAGTTGTAGGCGTGGGAATTTTCGGGCGCAAGCAACACTGACCTCATACAGGGCGAAGCGCACCTCGGCCTGCTGCTGCAGACAGCGACGCAGATTGCCGAGAACCTCCAGACACAGCGCCTCGTTCGTCGCCGTGTTGTGCGGTGTGTAAACCTCCACAGACACCTGACAGTTTGAGCGTCAAAACTTTGCACAACTTTGCGGTGTGTGAAACGATTCTATTTCCCTCCACGCAACAACCAAACAGGAAGTCGGAAAGACCCAAGGAAAAGAAATGCTTGAGCTACCTGACTGGACGAACTGGATTGACTGGACTGACTCAACGGCAAGCTTCCAATGACTTTGAAGTTCTGCAGAATCAGAAGGAAACCTCCCACTGCAATTCGTCGCGCCTGCGGCTGTCTGAAACACCAATTGCAAGTTTACAGACCAGTCTCTTTTCCAAACGGAGTAAAGGTCAATGCTAACACCAGCAGGCGATCAGGATTCAAGCGCCGCTTTTGACTTCGCCATCAGCGCTGAAACGGCCACAACTCACTTAGAAAACATCGCTTTGCGCAGCGATAGAACCAACGCGTCCTTGAGGTTGGCGCTGAACTTGAGCATCGGCTGGATGGCCTTGAGCAGCGCCTGCGACGAGGCGAGCGGCAGCACGGCGAGGTAGTCGAGGGTCTCCTTGACGCGCGGCAGGCACTCCATCAGAGAGTGCGGCGCGGTGCGCACGATCACCGAGAACAAGTCTGGAAACAGAAGCGCGCGAGCTCTCCGCTTTCGGATTGTCTGCACATTGTAGCGATTGCATGCGGGTCGACACAAGCGTTCTATGAATGGTTGTATCAACAAACGGAGTTATCGTACCCATAAAATGCGTCACAGGAGCCTTTACTTTCGTCAGCACTCGGTCCAGAATTTGGCTCACGATTTCAACGCGCACACTGTCGTGAGTCTAGAAAAACAAGTATTTTGAATCAACTCACAAATCCATGATTTGTTCATTCAAGGTTTCGGCTGCCGTAAAAAGTGCTGACAAACCTTGAAAGTCTCGAGCAATATTTTTGCCCCCATATCACCGGTTTTCTCAGTGGGTTTCTTTTGTCTGGTGGGAAGACCTTCTTGTATCTTTCCAAATGCACCTTTCGGTCCGTAAGAGTCCATCAAGACAAAACCCAGTCGAACCATGTTTTCTGCAGCGTACTCCCAGTCAGAACTCCTGGAACAACGATGCAGCACATAGACGACTGAACTGCTGTCAAAACAACCAGAGGGAGTACCGAAAGTTTCAGTTTTTGTCTGCACGAAAACCAACTGAACTTTGGTGCACTTGTGCAACAAAGCTGCGAAGGTTATCTGACGCAAGGGGCAAAAACTCACGCGATCTTCACAGTGTCCATGATGAGATCAGCCAAATCACAACTGTTGGTCGTCATTTCGTTCACAAACTGAGACTGCCTCTGCTTCTCAAGCTCCTTGTAACTTTTCAGCACAGTCGCTTTCAAGATGTCATTCACCTGTATGTCACAGACACATCATGTACCGTTGCATTCCGCTTTGACTGAAAAAGACTTTTGATTGAAAAAAGACCCACCTGTTCCGTAAACCGAGGTATACGTGCAGTGGACATCGCCAGGGCCAGAGTGAAAGGCGAAAAGGACTTTTCACAGGAAGTTTGTTGGTTTGCCTGAAGAGACATTTTCCCAAATAGTTTGTGGTAATCTGCCGCTTTGTTTTTCGTGCCCGAGACAAAACCGTCATTTCTTTCCAGGTACCTTCAACCCTTTGATAAGTTCTCTTCCCAAGTCTTGGTCCTGTTTGACAGCGAAGTCGAAATATGTCAAAACAGTGCCTTCAACCTTCCTTAGCTCGTCTGTGTCATCAACCATTTCCGACAGTTCATCCATGCTGCAAGTAAGATACACAACCAGGTGAACTGAAGCTCCTGCACATCGTTGCTATTTTGCAAAATACCGTACTCGTGAATGCTTCTGGAAGGAACTCATCTCTCGATCGCACTTTCACTTACTTTTGCGCAGCTGCCTTTTTGCATTGCTTGTCTTTCTCCTCAAACAAGGACACAATACCGTCCAAAACAATCTTCTTGTGACCCTGAGCAATGAAAAGAATCGAAATGTTCAGAACAAGCATCATTTTGAAATGACACGTCAATGACGGATGTAGTTTGTCTGCAAGTCTCTGGCAACAACTGAAAGAACACTCAACAGGGACCGGTCACCTTGGAAGCAAGCAGCAGTAACTGGTAAATGAGAGGAGGCAACTCCTGCAGAGCCAGTTCTCTGCAGAGACGAAGCAACTTCCTGATTGCTTGTATTAGCTCGCTGTCACTCATCGGAACCTCCTTCAGCATCGACGCCAAATGCACCACGGAGCCTCTCGCCCATCTGAATGGAAACCTCTGAGTGGTGAAAATGGTCTGGACAGGAAGCAAGCGTGTGAATTCGTACCGAAGACGGTTTTCACACCTTCCAGCAAAGAGGCTGTTGAGGAGGTGGCTCTTGTAGTCTTGACCGCTCGTGCTCGTTCCGTCGCGTATCACTTTTTCTTGCGAGGCAATGGACGACAAAATCTTCGGGAACAAATCAAGCGACCTGAGGTGAAAAGAACCAATGTAAGATTGTGTCTTTTTGGGGTGTCGCGTGCACCTGTAACGTTTGTCGACTTGCCTCTCGCTCGTTGCAATTCCATTCTTGACTGCATCAATGTAGATATCAGCTAACTTTGTCAAATATTCTGCCGTAAAACCATCAGTCTGAAACAAAATCGTCAGGTTCTCGCTTTGTTGGGTCTGTAAGCAAAACTGCTACACCTGTGGCTGCGTGAGATCCGCGTACCTCAACAAGCAAAATCCCAAGAAGCTCTGACGAAAGGTTCGAGCTCAAGTCTTTTCCCATCAACAAACTGATGCAATGCTCAAACACATGCAGACGTCGATCAAACGCGTCCTCAGAATTGGACCCTGCAAGAGAAGTGAAGGTATTTGAAGAACAGACACACTTCGGAACACTGAAATTTTAGAGGAGTTGTACTCACCATTTATGAACGCCTTGACCAGTCCAATGAGTTCACCTTTGTTGCGCAAAGCTTTCTCGTCAATCAAACTGTCAATCTGTGAAGACACACGGACCAACGAAACGTCTTGTGTGAATTTCTGAGCCACAACTGGTCTCAATCATTGACGTATGATGTGTCTGACGTACCTTCTTCAACGGAACATCTTTCAGAAATTCTGCCAGCTGTTCAAACTGCTGCTTTTCGTTGAATGATAAAATCTTCTTTTCCATGGTGACGTTCCTGCAAAGAAACAGATCTGGAGTCCATTTGCGCTCTCAAATTCATCAAGATTTGTGTAGATCTAGAGTCGCACAAGTTGAGCCACATTGTTCGTTGAGTTGCACACGCAAATCAGTTTTTAGCTGTGCTCCATCGGGTGCTTGGTTCCAACCGACATCAAAGTAGATCTGCATCAATTTTCAGAAATGCAGACTGCCATTCACAAGAAACTTCAATTCGTCATTCCAGACAATTCAGGGCGATAATAGAATGACTACACACAACCCTCACGCAGTTCGCCGAGTTGTTCAGCCTACTGACATGTTGTTGTTATGTCTGATTAATTCTCGGTGTCGCACACAAAAACGAACTCACATTTCTGTCAAGTACCTGCACAGTCACCAATTTTTTCTCCTCGCTGAAGTCTGGAAGCACTTCAAAACCAGCAAGTCCGCTTCCCGCCAAAAATATCACCTGTGCAACAGATGCTATACGTAGTTTGATGTTTGCAGTATTCATCAAAATGTGTCATTTTCTTCAAAAGAGAACGTAAGGTCTTCTTTTCTGATTTCTCCAGACATGTGTGACTTTAGTCCAGTGCGAACAAATGTCAAAACGAACTGCAACATTTGTGCGTGGTCACAACATGGATCTTCACTTCTGTAGACGACTGGCGGCTGTGACGTCACGGTTGTTGGGTTTCTTCTCCACGTGGACGTCATCAGCGCATCTGGTGACGAAGCCACAACGTCAGGTGACGCCATGACGTGACGTTCTCAACAACACCCTGAAGGAATCATGAGGCCCTTCTGAGGCAAATTCTGTGGTTTGAAAATGACAAAGTGCAGCCTTCACGCAACGTGACGTGCTGTATGGAGGGCATCACGAAGGATGAGGCCGGCAAGATGTCAGCTCCAGCAGAGATGTGTGAGACAGACGTGGTCAGCAACGTTCAGGTCATGACTTCAGAGAGAAGACCCATGTTTCCAGAACGTCTGTGGGAATGTGTCAACGATCCGACGGACTTGATTCGCTGGAGTGAGAAAGGGGACTCTGTGATTGTCGCAGAAGAACGTTTTGAGAGAGAGGTGAGCACGATGCACGTGGACTCCAGATCTGGGGCGTATTCGATTGCACCGCAAACAACCGCAAATTTGCGGTTAGTGTGGGTTGGTGTGCAAGCAATCGAACAGAAACATCCGAAACAGACCGCAAATTTCCACTGCAAA
>JAAUXT010022565.1_pt1 | contig 24425 bp, 24 predicted proteins | sample 7278171 | NCBI WGS metagenome assembly JAAUXT01 (sample SAMN14350112, study PRJNA611818) | marine sediment metagenome | isolation source: surface marine sediment (1.8m) | place: French Polynesia: Moorea | collected 2018-08
AAAATGATCAAAATGATGTCAAAAAAACCGTACTACTTGCACCGGAACCGGAAATAGCAGTACGATTTAAAAATGACAAATGACAATGACAGAGGGAATGAACCGCCTCCGGTGGACGAGGACAACGTGCAAGAAATGTTGCATTTCCCCAACTGCAACATTGTTTATGTTCGGAAAGTTCAGAAGCATGTACGTGTGTTGAGTGCTGAAAGTTGAACCAAAGAAATCCTTCTTGAGAACCAAATTGTGAAATTTTGGCCAGCGATTGTGTGGAACTTTTTGCCCAATGGAAAATCACATTCTTCATCGAACGATCCAAGCAAAGCGAAAACAATTCAACAATTCGAAGACATCAAAATTTGAGCAAAATTTTGTGCAAAAACCTTGGTGCTGTTTGCGGTAAATTTGGTCAGCCAGAAATATGACACTTTCACGTGGCCAACAAGGCATAGTATTTGAAAGCGTAGTGTGTTTTCACTTCATGATTGAACATGACTTATCTCCTCCACATGTACAGCTGTACTCTACATGTCGATGGGGGAGCTCTGAACAGTTTGCAGTGTTATGTCCTGACTTCTTGATGGCAGTACGCGAGGCCCACCCTTTGTTTACCCTTGCCAGTTCACTATGTTCGCATGTGTACAACAACAGAGACTTCCAACATACTTTTGTTTACCCCTCAAATACTCACATTTTTGAATGGAGATTTTGATGATAACTTGACACTTAGTACAAGTCTAATATGTGTGTTCTACGAAGAGGGAACAAATAGATTTTTGATCTGGAGGCCAAGAAGGCTTGGCAGCAAAATCCGTTGGACATCTTTAGGGGGGGGGGGGTCGCGCGCCCATTTTCATTTCAAATTGGCATGTCTGCAAAATTTGTACTCTTGCTTCTGTCCTTCAGGTACAGATTGACAAAGCAAGATTTGGGAGAAAATGGACCCCATGTTGTCTTGATGGCATCAATCACAAAAAAATAGAATTGTTACCTGTCCTTGGCCTCGGCAGCGCGGTCTCTCTGGCGACGGTTCTTGAACCAGTTGGACACCTGGGTGGTGGTGAGGCCGGTGCCCTCGGCCAGCTCGCGCTTCTCTCGCGGCGACGGGTACGGGTTGTGCGCGTACCACTCCCGCAGAACAGTTCTCGATTTTTCCTTGAAGCAGTAACTCGTCTCCTCGCCATCCCAGATGGTCCTGGGCAGGGGAAACTTCCTGCGGACCCGATACTTGCCCACAGCGCCCAGGGGCCGGCCCCTCAACTTCTCAGCTTCAATGTAATGGGCCTTGAGCCAGAGTGCTTGCAGCTTGGGGTGGTTATGTGGAGAGAAGTTATTACTCTCCAAGATCTTGTACAACTCCTTGAAGTTGCCCCGGTGGAAAGCGACGACAGCCTTGGCTTTGAGGACGCTCTCGTTCTTGTGCAGGTGTTCGCACGCAGGCAGCGACCAGAGGAAGCGGGCGAGCCGTTCTATGTTGCCGCCCTGCTGCAGGACCTCGCACACGCAGGCCACCTGCTCCTGCGTGAAGCCGAACGACGGCAGCATGGACGGGGAGTTGCCCGAGCCGCCCGTGCCCATCCCGGCCGCACCGTACGCGCTCTGCTCGTGCAGCATCGACTCGGCCGCCTTGTTGTACGCCTCGGCCTCTGCTGAGCTGCTCCGTGCTTGGAAGTTCACTGCGGGAGAGAAAAACCGTCAACGTTGATGAAATCCTCCTGTGCAAGATTCACGTTTGTTGAAGTCAATCTTCCAAATCTCCACAATTTGTGCGAAAACTCCGTATTTGAACTTGTGTGTGTGCGTTATTCCAACACCAACCAAGACGACTCTCTGGTCTCCCTCGCCGATTGGAAGGAGAACCAAACTTGGTGATGGAAACAAAATTGAGCGCGACTCGGCAGCGCGCGGCTAATCGCCCCGACCGGCGTGCAACGGTGATTGGTCACCGGAGTCCCGGCCTCATCCCCGACCCTCGGACGTATCGATAATCATACAATAGTCTATAGAATTAGTCACCATGGCAACGGTGCCAATCACTGAAACTTGATATCGCTGCTATGTTGTAATAATGGTTTGCTAAAACGCGGGGAGCCCAGCTACGACTCATGTTTTCGTTTTCAGGAGAACAAAACGACAGCGAAAAGTGTTGGCACAAGCCACAATGATGGGTTTCTGCGTGAACCTCACTCACCTTCTTCTTCAAAATCATTCATGAAATGTACATCCAAATGTTCCTAAATCCTTTGCAGTTGCACAGACACACAAGTAGATCCAGGATCAATCCAACATGACACCAACGAAAGCTCAGAACCAGGTGTGAACGGTGGAAAAAGTCACAAAGTCCTAATCCATATCAAACACATGCAACTTCCTGAAGTTAATCTCACTGAGTGAGCAACTGATGTTTGTGAAGTTGGGTCTCACACACCTTCCACGCATGCTCAGTGGAGCAGAGAAACCAACATGGCTTCTGTCTCTCACCAGGGCGAGCTTTCCAGAGAGGGATTTTTCTCACTTTACAGAAAGATTAGTCCTTTCATGAACCCTTCTCAAGTTGCAGTGTGCGAACTGCAAAACGCTTTGTAATTTTAGTCAAGGACTTGAAAATTGGAGCCTGTGCGAGAAGTGGAGGGCTGCAGAAATCCAAAACAACTTCAAAACTGGCTGAAGCTCATAAGATTTCATTGGCCGATAACGAGTTTGCCTCTGGCTGTGCGGAAGGCAAATGACCCGAGCTGTTTGTGGAGATAATTTTTGACAGGCTGAACATTGGATGCAAACTTTTAACATTTTTGTCACGAAGAGTGTTTGTGGTGACAAAACAGCTGTTTCTTGAAAAGTTTGACAAACAACAATGAGTGAAAAGATTCCGCCTTGGGCCGAATCAAAAGGGGTGAAATTTTCGAACTTTGGTTCCTTGAGAGGAACCCTCATATTTTGCATTTTCTTTTTCATGAATCTGCTCGTTGGACTCTCAATCTCTGGGAAGTTTTCTTCATTCGTGCAGCTTCAGCAGTAAAATCTCTAAAGAAATCGCACTTTGCCACGTCACCACGTCATATTCTTTATGAACGGTGGCGATGGTTCGGTTTGCGCGTATCGTACCAAACCCTGTTGCACGCAGCACCAGCGCCGCAGCAGCGTACCCATCATCAATCATGATCAAATATCCCTCAGCAGCGGAGCCCACAGCTTCCAGCCGCCTCGTGTAACCTAATCTGGGGCTGCGAGCCTCTCCCTCACCCGCTCTCTCCTCCACCACCATCCCACCACCCCCAGCTCAGATTACTGTCACGAAATACCAAGGGGCACCCTCTACCTCACACTCAACCTTCTCGAGAACAGCAAATGGAAAATCCCCAATCCAGTGCACAAGAACAAGACCAATACTCAAAGATATTTGCTGTCAAACAAATGGTCATGATCAGACTCAGTGTCACAGAAAAGTAACTGAAAAAAGGGGGGCAACACCAAAAAGGAGTAATGTTTTCACCTGCAACAGTCACCGTTTTGAGGTGCTGCTCAACTGTGCATGCACAGTCTACCAAGGAGGAAACAAGTCAACAGGAAATAGTTTTCAAATTTCTTCTTTGGTTTGCAACCGTAACTACCAGACGCAAAGGCCCAATTAACAATTTGATGTTGAAATGAGTGCATAAACGGACCCAGGAGTCAATTCATGTCTGACATCTTCACAAACGTGACAGAAACAAATGCTCCAACCCAGTTTCACGGACTGTAGCTGCATCACCAGACGCTTACTTTTGTTTCACTTGGCTCTTGACCAGAACACAGAACTTTCAGTTCCCATGGTTCGGGGGGGGACAGAAAAAAGGTTCGGTGTCCATCCAGTACCCGCCACCTCCAGCTGGAGTTGTGTGCATCAAAGCGAGATGTTCTGCAGCACCTGGTGGTCGAAGCGAACACACTGGTCTGCAGTGCTCTGCACGTCGTCTCACATTCGAGCCAGAACACTGTTGCATAACCGCCTATCTGGAGCTCGTGAGATGTAAAGCAGACCACTGATTGCGTGGAGTCTCTCGAGTCAGCAGTTGGAAGAGTGGGAGGGGGAAAAGCACAAACCAGCTGGTGTAGGGTGGCAACCAACAGAATAGTATGAATCGAAACAGTGAGGTGTTCTGACAAATGACAGCCAAACCAGGCTTTACTGTTTGCGAAAATCACATCGGGTCGATTTTGTTTTTGTGATCAGAAGGGAGGAGGGGCAGCTGGTGCCAGACAATTTCTGTCAAAAGCAGCCAAGGATGCAAGCGAGTCTCACATGCTGATTTGTTTTTGCTCACAATGTTCACAATCTCAGGTCTGAAAAATAACAAAGGGTCTTTTGAGATACTAACTACTGTTGAGATGCCGACAACAAACAACGCGCGCATCTCAGAATGCGGCAAAATGAACCAAGATATACAGCTTCAGACGTAAATTGTGTTTTCCTCTGTGAATCGGGTTTAGCAGTGGGAGCATTGGCTCTGAACATTCATGTACAGGGTGTCAGGTTTCTCTATTCCTTCGATCCCTCCAAGCGACATGCAGCTAGAAGTAAAGACATTCCTTCTGGATTGCCAGCAAGCGGTCTTGTCACTCATTTGTCATTGTGTTTCTCATGCCAAAGTTGCCAACGCAATCTTTAGACGCACAACTTTTACCAACAAGTGATGTTGTTTTGTCTGAGTTGTCTTTCACTTCTTGCTGCTTTGTGTGACTTCCTGGCTCTCAGGCGTGTGAACCGGACACGGCGCATTATCATCTGGTGTGCTCTCGTGGTGTAACAAAGTATTTCACACTTGTTCGCCACTGAACTTGTCGACAAACGTGAAGCTTCACCCGTTGCCTTGGAAACACCGTGTCGGAAAATTGCACATCTTGTAACGGAAGCAAATACTAATATTTGACATCTCGCTTCGGCAAGCGACACTACAATTGACTTTTTCACTTTTTTCTTTCTGAAATGGAGACTGAAAGTCGGCGCGGACACGCTCGCGCCCTTCACGGGATGCTTCAGTTTGCCAGCCATCTCGCCCGTGTCTGTTGAAATCAGATTTCAGCGTTGGTTTGTCTGAAGCTTTTACGGTGATACGTGAAGTACATGTGAGCACTGTAGGCCTCCCGCTACACTTCAAACCCAATATCAGAGTACATGTGTCTTTGTTCCTTCGCCTTTCAAAAACTTCACCCAGAGGTACAAAAATTTCCTGATCTGATGATCTCTATCTCAGTGGTCATAAATATATCACTGGACCCACCAGATAAGCGAATGGCGAAATTTATATTGGTAGTTGGAGAAGGGGGAGGGTTAGAAGAACACACACTGAACACAATACCTGACAGATCAAGTCATAATATCATTTGTTAGACACGCAGTTTCTCCTTCCATATGGCCACACAAAAAGATGGTGGAGACTGATTATTTTAATCACCGCCAGGGCAAAGAATGAGCAACTATCAGCATTTACAGAGGCCCCAGGGAGGCCGTAAGAAAAAATCGACAGGTTGCCATTGTGTACCCTTGTCGTGCCTATTCAAACCAAAATAGTCGTACCCTAGCCCTGGGGCCATGTATACCTAGTAAATTACTACCTACCAAACAGGAGGTATATAACTTGGTAATCATAGGGTTCAACACTGAAATGTCCATAAAATGCCAAGATCTGATGTTTTTAAAATGCTCCCGTTTGCTTACCTCATTGTTAGATTGTAATGGTAGTCTTGTCCTTTCTGAGTATTTGCAAGACTTACCATTTTTGGGTGTGGGTGGCCACGTTGGATGTTGTGTGTTGGCTTTTGTTCACACATGTCTGTGTGTCTGTTTCTGCACGCACGCTTGTCCGGGACGGTTTAGTTTTGGATGTGCTCTGCAGTCCCGATTCAGACAACGCCAGGCATTTATTACATACGCACCGTTTCCCCATGTTTTGAAACCTGATATACCTTCCAATTATGTACGGTTGAGACACAGCATAATTGTTGTTCATGCCAAAAGGGAAAATGAGGTTACATGAAATTCAATACGTCAACTCTTCAATCGAAGGAAACAAAATGTTCTGGACCCGCTTTGCGGTGAACTGAACATGTTTCTGTCACCAGGAGCAACATTCGGCTGGACAAGAATAATGAACCAAAACTCAATTTCACGTTTGACCAAAATTGCATGCTTGGTTTTCAAACACAAAGAGCGATTTTGTTTGCAAACTAAGTCTTGAACCAAGCCAAGTCGTGAAAAGACGGACACTCCCTGCAGTAGTGTGAAATTTTTGAAAAGAATCCTGTTGGACTTTTTGCTGCATCACAATGGAAAAAGGGAGACAAAAAGGGGCCCGGTACTTCACGGAGGATTTAGGCAAACACATTGAATTGTGGTGGTATCAAATATCAACTAATGGGTACAGCAGTCCATCTGAAATGACAAGGGAATATTTGAGAAGTCCAGGGTTGTCTAGGCAAGCTCAAAGTTTACAGATGGTCAAACCCATTACGGAATTTGTACATCTCTTCGGAAGATTACACATTGTGCAGCCATGGCTTTGTCGTTGGTCTTGTGGTGCAGTAATTTCCATGTTTGTCAGTGTCTTCTACTGTGTATTTTAACTTGAAATCAGTTTTGAAAATTGCAGGTTTCAAATTTTATGGGGTTGTTCTTAAAATTCCAGTTAGATGCCCGGAGAGCACACCTTATAATTCCCGAAATGCATGACTGGAGCATGTACATAGCAAGCATTTGTTCGAACCTTTGTGGAACTGAACCAAAATCGACAATTTATCAACAACCACCTCAAGCGGATCCAGGGATAGACTCTGACGGTTCCCCTCTCGGAAACCGAAACATGAATTTGTCCCCATAATTTTGCACTGTTTGTTTCCAAAAGACGTACTTTCACGCAGGCCTTTCTCCAAAGTCTGATCTCCCCACCTCAAGTCTTTGGGCCTTCCCTGCCCCGACCCTGCAGATCGATTTGAAAACACACACATCATGTTCTTTTGAGGTCACTCTGCCTCGTGGGGTCGGAGCTGCATTTGAAAAGTTAATTCTGACTGTACGACTCTTTCTCTCGTTGGCAAACAAAACATGTTTGAGAAACTGGACAAACACATGTCCATGTCAGTGCCAGTGGACTTCTGAGGCTTTGATTGGGCGTAAATATTTGTCCAGTGCTTTTGTCTCTTCAAGGGGCGTGTGTGTTGATACTCTGAGCCAGTTGTAAGTTCTGCCACCAAATCTGAAGGGGGTTTTGCGCAGCCGTGTGGGCTGTCATTGAAAACCTGCAAGGCGACACTCTCTCTTGAGAGTCAAGTGCGATTTTATGCACCAAAAGCTGATGATGGCCAGGCTTTGTTGAACCGTTTAGTTGCGGGGTTTAAACCCTTCCTGACCTCAACAGGATTAACCCCGGGGGCAGCGGAGTTGATTGGAAAAAGACTGGGTGGTCAATGTAAAACAATGGCGATGTGATTGGTGACCACGCAGCCTTGATTTCACACAACGTGGAAAGAGTCCAATTGGAAAAGAAATACTGCCAGATCAAATTCCTGCAAAGCATAATTACCGAATTTTGTATTTTTTCCATCATAAATAAGAGAAACTAACCTCCTTCAAGAATTCCAAGTTGACACACAACTTTTTACTTCAGATCCAACACGAGTTCCATCTTCAAAGATTTCCCTTGCTTTGAAATCAAGACTTGTTATTTCCACAAAGAGCTGTTTGCAGGAAAGAAAAGCTGCGGTGATTTGCCTGGCTTACAAGAGTTAAAACATTTTCAATTTTTGTTCTGGAAGCCCGAAAATCTTCAAACTTCATCCCATCCGTACGTCTATTGACAGCTGCCTCTAAACCCCAATTCAAACTGCCAAGTAGCCAAGTCAAAAAGAAATCCTTGTTTTTGCTTTGTTTGGTAAGTTGGCTACAGCAGAAAGAACAGCAAACCTGGCCAGAATGAGGAATCTTGGCTTCTGGGTTTCAAACCCTTCTGAAACCTTCCTGGACCTGTTCATCAGGACAAGTCAACACAGCAAATCTTGGGACATCACAGTTTTTTTGTCTCAAAGAAGCCCCCCCCCCCACCTTGGAGAAGAGCACCCTCCTTCACAGAAGGGAGCAGAGAACCTCTCGTGTCAAAGTCAATGAAGAAGATGGAGGTTCTGACCCAACAGGTTGCTCACATTTGGTTCAAAGATTTTTTTTTCCGTGTTGCGTCTGCTTGGCAAGACGGTATTGTTCATGAATGTCTGATGCCAGAAGAATTCCTGAGGCTTCGGCTGTATTCTTGTTTTGTTGACAAGAAATTTTGTGCAGAAAGTTTATTGTAGTTCGACAGTTTTGCAGACTGACAATGCTTTTTCTTTCTCTGTCATTGCGTTGGTCCTTGACTCCTTGTGAACATTGCAGAAATGTTTCACTTGGCACAATTTGAACTGAGTTTTGATTCTCACTGACAGTTTCTCCACGATTCGGATGAGGCTCAGGAAGATGTGTATTCTGGAGAGCTTCATTGATTCTTTTGCACAATGCAAACGAGGCTTTAACATTTGTACAAAGATGCTCCTCGGATCGATTTTGGCGCAAATGAAAATTTACACATTCCATGTTTCTCCAATACAACGAGAGGCTTTCTTCTTCTTCTTTTTGTGTGCTGTTACAGATTACAAGTCAGAAGTGTCCAAAAGTCCCCCTGCTACCAAATAACGCGTTGATATTGGTAACTCTTTGGAAAAACAGATCTTCAAATCCACTCCGACAACCAAAAGGAAATATTTTTCTTGCCAACCGGCAGTGTTGTGTCAATCGGCATGCGAAAAGCTTTGTTTATTTTTGCACAATTAGAAAGAATTGGCCTGGAAAGTGTACAAGGATATCAAATTCCTCACCGCATATGCCCAGTCAATAAATGGGAACCTGACACTGGCTTGAATTCTTTGGCAGTTCTGCATTTTGAATGAACTCTCGCAGAAAACGGCTGCCACACTCTCAAGTCTCAAAGAAAAGCTCCAGAGAGATTCGAGTCTGCTTGTCTTTGATATCAGCAAATGCATACCTGAAGGAACCAAGAATTTTTGCACCAGTGGAACTTTGAAGTCGAGAAGCGCTGTGTCTTTCGACACAAAACATCATCTTTGTGAAAGCAGACTTGCCAGCAAGACACACTCACAGTCTGGGTTGTTTGGGGGAGTTTGAAGAAATCCTAGCATCTCGCAAGGCTCATTGCTTTACCACCGGAGACGTTGAAGCCAATTATTAGCCATCTCTCTCGAGGCATTTTCCGCATTTTTGAAGGGTGTAATTTGTTTACCCAGCAAGCCTTTGTACACAACTATTCTCTGCAAAGTTTCTGGATTCGAAGGCGCCAGGCGTCTACTTTTCTTGTTGCCCCTTGAATTGGCAATGTGCAAACCAAAATGTTCGCAAAAAATTTGTCTGGCAGTATTGGGAGACAAACGGACGAAACAGCAAGTGCGTGAGTTGGTTCCCATCATTCTTACCGTCTTTGATTTTATTTTTTCCGAAACAGGCGAACAATGGAATCAGAGAGTGAAAACCTGTCCTCAAAAGCTCCATCAATAAAAGTGGATTCAGAAGGGAAACAACATTTCCACTGGCTTTGTGTGACTGAACAGAAAATTGCAAATATCGAATTTCTTTTTCAATGTTTTATTCCTTTTGATCTTTTTCGGTATCAAACCCCAAACAAAACCAATCAATTCCTCCGAATTTACATCGCACAATGCGGTCTTTAAGAGCGCATGTGAAAGCGACTTGCAGCACGGTGCCGTGGATTTCTCCTGCGAATCTGCAGGCGTCGACCCCGAACAGTGTGTTTACCCCCAAATGTCCCCTCGCAAGTGCATTCTTGTTTTCTAATGAGTCAGGTTCCAACCCTGGGGTCACCTGCGCAAAGGTTGGTCAGAGTTTGAGAGTTGGCAATGTCTGGATCGCTCTGACTTGGAGAAAGAAGGAACAACGCGCGGTCAGTGAAGTAAGTGACGAACCTGGTCACGACTTCAAACAGACTCCAAATGAATTCGCTGACAACAGATCCAAAGACAAAGGCTGAAATTGAAAACCATTTTTGCTTTCTGTCTCACAGAGCAGTGGGGTCTGAATCATAAATAAACCCATGGGAACCGCACAAATGTGGGAGCAAGTGACTGTAAAGCCATTCCCATCTCACAGATGACAATTCCAACCCGTCTAATCGTGCATTGACAATGCAAGCGAGTAAACAAGTCACCCAACAGCAGGGCAACATATTTCTGTCGCGTCGATAATCCACACAGCGAGGCGGATCCTGCGATCGTTGGCTTTCCGAATTTTTCAGAAACACAAGGGAGGTCGTCTGAACAGGCTTGCAGCACGATGGGCAGACAGGGTGACACTGCAGAACCTTTCAGAACCTTTATTTTTGTGAGAGACAATCACTATTTAAAAGAACACTTCGTCAATATTGATAAATCAGTTTGGCTTTTCAAATGAATGCAAGTCGTCGATAACATCCAATGCTGTTAACACGGAGAAATTGGGGGCTTCTTGGAGCCCAGATAAGCTCACGATAAGGATAATGAAAACTGGAGTTTGTCCCTCGTCATCCAGCAATCCCAGCAAGTGAAAAGACCAGCCAATTTCTACTGGAACCCTAATCTCCTTTATTCCCAGCAAATAAAGTCTCCTCCGAGGCTTCTGTTGTCAGAAGTAATTGTCAAATATCAGTAATGTGTTTCAGCCTTCTGAGACTCGCGCTTGTTTTATGAGTTGACGGCGACACATTGTGCTCTTGTCAGGAGTTACCCTCTTTCTACCGTTTCACGGTGAACGTTGAGGCTTTCACCACTGGGTGTGTGTTTTGGGCTCACAGCCTTTTTCTTTGCAGCATCTTACATGTGCGGTCATTTTCTAAAAAAGGGAGGAGTTCGTGTCCGTCTGCAAGGTGACCCGTGCATCGTTTTCACTGTTGTGCGTGTGTGTGCAAAAGAAGTCAAGAGAGAATGAAAGCAAAGGTCTACGCTTCATTTTCATTGTCCGAAATGATTCTGCGTCAACGTCCGCAAAAGACCGAAACGTGTTTTCCAAATTCCTGCGGTCGCCTTTTTTGTGGAAAAAAAATCGAACACTGCGGACACACTACACTTCTGCAGAAGTGAGTGTGCGAACGTGCAGCACTGAATAGGGGGCGTGGACCCCATGTGATTTTCAAAAAGAGCGTTTTCTGACTTCGATTGCGTTGTTGTTCCCGAATCTGGCATTCCCGCCGTCTTTGATTCTTTCTGCAAAAGGGCTGTGCTTTGGAGCAGCTTTGTGGTCACTCACGGATTCAGGGGGCCCCGCAACTCTGAACAAAGTCAGTGGAGAATGAGGGGAGACGCTTTCGCCCCTTGTCATCTTGGCTGCAGATCGCTTGAACTCGAGAAGGCTGCATCGAAATCCTTGTCCCGAGACGGCAGCAATTTTTCTGCCTTCCGCCAGGGGTCACTGTCATCATGTAAAGCGATAGCAGCTCTCCGGCCACTTCCCCGCCAGTTTCCTTCCTTCTGGCGGAAAGCTGCCCGCATTTCCCACATCAGAAAATTCGGATTCATGTTCTCGGTGTACCAGAACAAATTTCAGTTGCGGGATGAAGTTGTCGCAGTTGTGAAAACGATACACAAGAAAGTTGAATCCTTCCTGTCAACGAAAAACTTGCGCACAACAAAAAGTACTCGTAGAATCTATATTGACCCCGTAACTGGCAGCGAAAAAGATGCAAGTCTTTGTTTCACCACTCAGTGACCTGAGATCACCTGATATAATGTTTGAAATTGCATCAGTTGGTTGTCACCTGGACACATGACAGCTTCGGTCAAGATGGCACGGCAGAACAAAGGCTGCTAATTTCCCACGGATGCGTCCCTGCCCATGTCACCTGAGAACCAGGACACCGTGCTCGGCCGACCCCTGCGATTTTCTTTGTGACCAGGGCACAAAACTTCAGGCAAAGCAGACGACAAGTTGAGTGGGCAGGTAGACGAGCAGTGTAATCAGAAAGTGTGAGTGATAATTTTCCATTTCTCTGACATCTGTATGAATCTCTTATTTCACGGCCGTAAGGTGAGGTAACTTCTTTTGCTCTGGGCAACTCTTCTCTATTAATATTTTTGACACTCTAATTACGTCTCCTGGAACCTCTAATTAGGATTGATCTCAACATTCACCACGTCACACATTTCCTCTGTCAGTTTACCTGTCCACTTGGACGAAAAGCTGACCCGTGTACTATTTTGTGTGACACAAAAAGCGATTTGACAATTATCTTGCTTTGTGACTGCTTGGTGGTCTTGGCAAATCTCGAGTTTCAAATTTTCAACATGTGCGATGTTTCAGAAAAGAACAAGGAGAGCACGAGGCAACAGAACAGCAGTCAAAACCTCACATTTCCACCCCGAATGACACTTGTGCCTCCGGACATCTGCTGCCATTAAAGATGTTTAAAGATATTCTCTGCGCTTGTATCAGATGAGTCCATCGCTGTCACATCACTGTTTATCACCTAAATGTGAGATAAGACCACAGTCATTGAACTTTTATGCTCAGCTTATCTGACTGAAATCGAAATCATTGCGAAGTTACCTTTCAAGTGAGATTGAAGTTTCAAGTTTTTTTTGTGAAGAGCATCGTGTTGTGAGGCAGGTTTCTTTCGTTGAGGCATGAACTCTTGTTGGCCTTAAGTGAGAGAAACACTTGTGCATGCACTGCTCGTGACAAAGATAATAATTTTTTGGAAGATCCAAGAACATGTCCGTCGTTTCCTGTGGCTGCCAGTTTCGAACAAGACGAGGATGGTGTGCGTTGGTTCGCGCAGGTGAAACGCTGTCGGCAACAGAACCGCCCGGACCTTCAGGTGCATCAACTTGAGCGTGACTCAACTCAGGTTGAGCGCTCCCAATCAACTCAGCCTTCAATTCTTCTTTCTTGTGCTGATTGCTATCTGTGCAAAGCTGGTCCAAGGAGCAAAACTTTTTGTCAAAGTCGTCAAAAGTATTGTGGTGTCTCTGAGCGATAAAAAATATTTGCGACATGGCCACCAACAAATAAGTCTTTCGATGATGCCACACAGAGAAACATCCAACACAAAAATTCTATTCCCGCACTTGGGTCTCAGTGCATCATATCAAATTTCACAACATTCAATGAACGCTCCCATGGACATGTTCCGGGGGAGAAGTCAAAGCAAAGAAAACAGATTGTCCTCACACAGTTTCCAGGAGCCTGTCAGAACGTACGATCGTTCAGATCCGTGCGCACAACCGTCGCAAAACACCGCAGCAATCAAAAAAGCTTCCTCGCGGTGGGTGGATCCATTCAAATTTTACTTGCAATCCGTTGTTCTGAATTTTATTTGTTCAATGTTGTCCAAAACATGTTACACTCCTCAAAAGAATCGTCACACTTTTCGTTTCGGAAAACGAAAGTCAAAACGAAATCTGCGTGTCGACCTGTTCACCTGGCAACACCACCACTGCACTCCCATCTAGCGGCAAAACTCGGAACCACGCAACAAGTTCTTTCTTTCTTTCTTCCTTTCTTTCTAGCTTTCTTTCTTTCTTTCTTTCTTTCTTTCTGTCTTTCTTTCTTTCTTTTGTGAATAACTGCAACGGATCCAGGAGGGTGAATGTCATCATGATCGCAGGAAGTAATTGCTTTCCCGCCTGAATTTGCACGGCAGATGCAAAAATGTCTTTTCTACGCTTTTTAATGTTTGGCTTCCGCACGGTTTGCCTGCCTCCCCCAACCACCACTGACTTGCATTCCTGGATCCGCGAGAGAAAAGGTTCCAGAAATTTCATGAAGTCTGACGATTTGAACAACTTTCGTCCGCCCAAGGAATCAGAAATTGTTTGCTGCTTGCAAGCCGTTTCGTGATCATATATGTTGTCGAAGTTTCACAGAAGACAAAACTGCAATTTGACTCTTTTGAACGGTTGAGTGTAGAGTCTGTGGACGCAGCTTCTGATGCTGCCAATTACCTCGTAATAGTTGCGCTGTGAAACAGATGATCGTAAATCACCCGAAACACATGTTTTCTGTTGCGCTGTGATTGAAAAATAAATCTCTTGCCGCAAAATGTTATGACTTTTCATAACCCACGGATGTGTTGGTGGTCTCCTTTGCCTGCACCAGCCTGTTTCTTCCCTTCAACACCCAAACACCCCGAAACACTTGCAGCAGCGACTCATTCTCATGATTATGACACTCATATTCTTTTCAAGTCTATGGTTTCGCAATCTACGACTTTCATAACTGCACGGGTAGATCAGACTTCAACAAATAATTACACAAAACATACTTTCTCACTTTGTATCACTTGACTCGAAACAGCAGCAGTTGGTATGCGAACCATTCAGACGAAAGGGTCTAACATTTTCTTTCCTTTTAGCTTTCCTTGGTTGAAGGTCTGGGGTCACTTATGAAATGTACACAAATCCTGATCCTGCACTGGGGTGGGCTGACCAGAACTGCTGCTTCCTGAAAATGTTGTGATCTTTTTGTTGACTTTCTGCGCGCAAAATAACAATCGCACGGAGAGTGTACGCAGCCACCCAGGTCTCAGCAGTTCTTTTTTCTCTGTGAAATGATACTCTCCAACAAAGGGCACTCGAACATCAGTTGTTGAAAGGGAAGCCATTCCTGTACCATTGCATCACTTGACAACGGGATTAAAAGAGGAGAGTTAAAATGGGGACATCGAGTTGCGTGTCCAGGTAATAAGATCTGTGACCGTATGAAGCGCAGGAAAGGCGGGGCTCCGAATGTGGGTGGAAATCCATATTCCTGCAGCTGTGGTCACCCACCTCAACACTATCTGTTCCAATCTTCTTGGGCGGCATCTCTTTTATCTTTGCCTCTCCCACTCCACTTGAAACACTTTAATGTTACATGTTTCAAATCGTGCACGAGTCCAACAGAAAGGGTTCTTTTCCTTGTTCACTGACAGCGAAATTCAAGCACAAAAGAAGTTCCCCAAAAAAGAGCTTCACCGCAGCGTGCACATGTGTAACGTGAGAAAATAATACATTGGTGGAGTTGTGTCATTTGGTGAGAGGGGCTGAGTTCACAAACAGTTGTGAAAAATCCCTATTTGACTCAGTGGAGTTCAGAAAGTCTCCTACATATCCCTCTCAACAACAAGCATTTGCACAGACGCAAAAAACTGGTCAAACAACTTCTTCAAACAACACCACTTCTCGTGTGCCCGAAGCTCGACATCGAGTCCGTTTGATCCGACGACTTCTGAATCCCGTGGCATAAGACGCTCCGACTCTTGAGTTTTCAACTCAGACAATCGAACTGACAGCTCAATGATCAGTTCATCCCACAACTTGTCTTCTCGCCACAGTTCCTGTCGAAGGTATTGGCAAAACTGCCAACAACAGTCGGTTTCTGATTGGTCACGGGTGTCTGTTTCTGTTGTCTTGGTCAGTGATTCTTTTCAGAGAAGCAGATCTTTCCACACAAAATCAAGCGCATTTCTCCAAAACTTATTGCCGATGATGTTGAGAGGACTTGATGTGCATTTGTGTGTTTGCGCATGTTGGGACCTTCCACAAATTTTTCTCTGCGTCAGGCAGTTAGAATTTAAGTCACAATGCAAAGCGTCTGCGAATTGCAAGCAGTCTTGAAAGGTAAACTTGTTGAAACGCGATACGTTTGGTATTGCCCCTGTTTGCAGATGATCTCGACGTGACAGCGTAATTGTCATGCTACGACTATGACATCTGCCTCCCAGATAGAGGGAGCATGCACCACATCTTGTTACCTTGGAGCGCAGCAGGAATATTTGTAGAGACGGTAGAGGTTCACTCTCTGTAAAGCCAAATTTTACGTCGATGATTCCTCAGGCTTTGGCTTTTGTTTGGTGTCAGGAAACTTGTACGTTCTGCTGAGCGATTGACCAGACAGTCCGGGAAGAACAGCTCAGTTTGTGACCACTGAAACACCCCCCAAATATTTATCATATAGATTACACAAGGGTCAGGTCTGTATCTGCCGCGAGATGTAAGCATGATCCCCGTATGCATTTCTCAAGGGGTTTGGGGACATTTGCCCAGTGATATTCATCCCCTCGCAGCAACATTGACATTAGTGTTTGCTTGTTTTCTAAACAGGCAATTCTGTAATCCAAGCAGGTACGTGCACACAAGCCTCGCAGAATCCCAACTAGATTCCTTCTCGACCCCTCTTCTCTCTTTATCTTTGCGGTGTAATTCCGGGATGGGGATTCTGAAGAAAGGCCGGACCTTGGATCTGCTTTCTGACCAGTCAGTTTAATTCCGTCAGTTGAAATGTGGGACATGCCAACAGAAGTCTCCACACGTGAATTTGTTTCAGAATGCTCTGAAGCTCACACACCAGAAATGTGAGCTTGAAAACACACTTCTTCGTTTTAATGGCCAAATGGGACTCGAACCTGTCGTCAAAACTTTGCGTCCGTTCTTCACGATGCTGAGACATTCTGTGTTGGAATCTTGAAAAATGCAAAATGAAGAGTCCAGGTGGTGGCGCCATCTTGTTCCAGACTTCTACTTTGAGTTTTCAGTTTGTTTGAGCTTCAGACTGAAGAAGGCTTCGACGAAGAAAGAGGGAGGCACGTCAGCAGACACTCTCAGGGCTTTTCACAAGTGACTGCGACTCCAGCCCCCTGACCATTAACATGACTTCGTCAAATGTATTACTTTCTCACATTTCACATGCGTCTGCTGATTTCTGTGCATACAGACCTCTGATTCTAATCCTACATAAGGAACAAATGGAGGATTTGTAAGATGAAAGCAATGCCGCACAGAGAGATGAGTACACCTGATATCATTGACATAGGTAACCACAATGTACTGAGATGAATATCCGCGCGCAGCCCTACCTGAATAATTACTTTTTGCGACTCGCTTTGGTGAAATGTCAGCCTCAAAGAGTGGCACCAAAATTAAAGACGTATTTCAAAGTGGTCGATGTGTTTGTTGCGGGTTCTTCAAAAGTGGCTTCGAGCTAAAGATGAATGCGGGAACACTTTCCATACAAGTTCTCACACAAACGTGTTCTTTCGTGGCCACAACGCGCCTGTGAGTCGAATCTGTCCTCACAGCTTTGCTTCATCCACCGCGTTTTTCTGCAACATTTTGCGAATTGGCGCAAATGTGTTGTTGATGCTCTTGCTCATCAACAGCCAAGCAACTAACCAACTAACACAAGTATATCAAAGCACACCAGAATATCAGTGGAGTCTTGCATTACACAGAGCTCGGATCATCAAAACTCTTTGGATAGTCAGTCAGCTTTGATGGGCTCGAGATAACGGGGCAGTAAAGCATTCAGCAGCTACTTGTGCAACAACGCTGAAGCGCTCGCTCATCAGTACCCATTACAAGGATCAGTGTTGATACCTAGAACTGATCAACGCAGATTTTGCCGCGGATGGGTTGGTTAACCCTGTCCGCCCCAGAAGAAAAACGTTGAAAGCCCACATTGGAGTCTCGGATCGGTGAAAACCAGCGGTCCTTTGTTTCGCAAAGTACATTTCCGAGAGAATGCGATCTGCTGTGAAAAATGCAACTGGAGTTGATGCACAGAACTGTTTGACAGAAATGTATTTCGCTATTATCCACGTTTGGAGGAGAAAGGTTTTGATTAGACCTCGAAATGCAACAGTTGAAAAGGAAACTCCTTTGCACTCAACCTGTTATCAACTGTACCTGTCGCAAATAGTGATCCACGAGCAAACGTAAATATTGCACAGCAACTGTTATCACCTTACATAATGTTTTACACATGCACTTAAATATGTAGGGCGTAAGCTTACAAATGTGTACGTGTTTGTCCCACCCCTTCAAATTGTTAACATTGTTCATGTTGCGAATAAAACACAGAAACTCATGAAAAGTTCGTTTTCTCAGTCATTAGGGGATGGATGTTTCGCGAAATGGCAGTCGCGCGCGGCGTGCAAATTTCATTTCCGCACTCATCAATGCTATCAAAATCCTGAATCTCTCCGCTGCACTTGTCACGCGATCGGACTGTGGATTTGGCGAACTTCGTCACCCGCCCTTGATTAATTGGGCGTTGAATATTAATAGCTGCTGACCACCGCCTGTCATCGTGTTCGTCCGCACGATTTGATCGTGGTGTCGCAGTGGTCTCAATATGGCATGTGAGAATGGGGAAAAACTGAGCTCACAAAACTAACTCTGAAAGTGTCAGAACAAAGTGATCAACCACTGTTCCGCACCTTCAGAAGACAGCAGGATCACACCAAGTGGAGCGAGTCGGTGCGAGTGCGGAAATTGATGGCTGCGGAGGGTGCTGGGGAAGAGCTGCGCCCCGCCGAGGCGCTGATGTGGACCCGCGGGGAGCCCCGCGCCGCCCGCGCCCCGACGTTGGTGGCCGCATCCCCAGGACCATCCGGAGACGCTCTCGCTCAAAGTGGAAGCACAAGTCTTACTCAGCGCGGAACATGGACAAGAAAACTGCGAGGGACAAATCTCTGAACACAGCTTCCTGTGAGGATCTGTTTGAAGATCCAGTCAAAGCGATGCTTGTCACGGGAGGCGCCAAAACCAAAGAAAACAACTTTTTGAGTCAAATCGAGATTGAGAGCTTGGTTCTTTCCTGGTTCAAGCCGACTTATCAGCAGATGGACATTTTGTCAATTGAAAAATTAAATTCTCTCAAGTGGGTTCAAATGTCCGCCGCGACGGGTGAACTCTTTGTTTACAATTCAGGAAGAAAGCGGATTTAGAAGAAATTGAAGAAAAAATGCTTGCTTCATTCGAACAAAACAGCAGCAAAGTGACGCACAGAAGCTCAGCAGACGGTGAAACTGAGACGGATTGACAGCCTATCAAGAAATTTCAGAGTCCACTGTGAAAAACGCCAGCAGGTTTTTCTGCCCTTTATCCGCGAACTTGTTTCAATATATCAGTTGCATCTTTTGTGCGGCTGGTTTACTCTTCTGAGGGGATTAATCCGTCATTTGAAAAGCCCGACGACTGGGGTCTGGGACTTTTCTGTTTCCTGTTTCAGCTTGTGCCCTGATTTCAAAAGATGTAAATACTGCACTCCACTACCCTGGGTTGGATAGCAAATTTGCTGCTCCCCCTCACACCCAAAGAGCAAATAGCGTGGATATGCGAATTAAGCCCCAGACAAAGGATTAAACGTCAGACCTCTGGTGCCAACAAGACTTTACATATTCAGAGACATCTCTTTGCCTCAAGAGACCCTGTATTGTCTCAGACCTCTCGAGGTCCTGACCGTGAGCGTTTAGCGTACGCATACGAATTCGCGACAACTTGCGTTATGTCAACATTGCATCTCCTCGCCATTGTGTGCCCATCGTTTTAAAATCTCACTCACGTAAGTCAACCGGGATCATGGCTCCTATCTATTTCCAAAGTTTGCTCATATGCTATGGATATGCCATTGGCTTGGCGTGCTTTTTACTCAATACAGTCTTGAATTGCTCCTCAATATTCCTGTCTTTTCAGACAAGGGGAAAATGTCTTTTTCTCTTCCCATCTTTTGCGAATTGACGCTGAAGACAGCTTTGTTTGGAGGGAGGTTTCAACTGGAGTTGACATCACCTGCTGCACTGCCAACTGCAAGGACATGCAGGTCACATCCCCAGAGCGAGATTTGCAGGAATTTTTATCATGTTTGGTCAGAGCTGGGTGTTTTCGCTGCCAAAGAGAAAGAGATCTGTCGACACACAGCTCGATTGAGGTCGATTTGGCGGACTCTGTGTTGGCAACGGGTCAGCGATTGCAAATGGAATCTATCGAAATAATTCAATATTGCTTGTTGAGGGGCACAAATGAGTTGTCAACCAGATCCAAATTTCTACAAATTATAGCACCAACTCACGCATTGGCTCCTGCGTAACTTCACGTTTGGACAATGGGCTCCGTAGGTGAACTGCTTCCATCGTCCGGAAGTGAGGCCCAGAGCAGCTTTTATCTGTACATCTTTTGAAACTTCAATGGAAAGCTGCAAATCATTGTGAAAGAAATGGCTTGTGATCTTGGTCTTTTTGTTTGTTCGTTTGCATCAATCTTTTCATTGTTGTGCAGGAGCTCTTGTTGAAACATTCGATTTTTTTTGTTTGTGTCCAGCTCTGATGTCAGCGAACGCTGCCTTTTGGGATCTACATTTGAGACCATAATCACATTGTCTCTATTCTGCTGTCTGACACTCAACTTTCCTTTTCGTTCACGATTGCGACGTCTCTCCACTTTATTCGGAACTTGAACAACGCCTTTGCAACAGGAATTTTCGCTGATCTCGTGCGTATTGCGGAAACGCGAAATTTGGTACCTGTTCGAGATATCTCTGAACTGCTCGGGGTTGAGCTCCGGAGCGAAAACCATATCTGTATGCATTTCATTCTTGTTTCCCGCATTATCCAGGATAAAGTATGAATAATCGACTCTTTTAATGTCGTTGTGTCACGACATTACCGAATCATTGCTTCACTTAACGTATTAGATTAACTCTATATTGCCAAAGTGTCTCGTTCCTTTCTACATCCATCCAAACGAAAAGCGCGCAAAAGCGATATTTTTTCTCTCTCTGTAGTTCCAACTGCCAGCTATGAAACTCTATCCAGATTGCCAATTGATTTTCGACTTTGCCTCAGAAACTGCATCCTAGAACAAGAGCCCCTTTCCTCTCTTTTGACAAAAATCGCATTTCTTTGTTCACCACACTGATCGCTTCCCTTCAAGTTCCTGTGAACGAGGAGGAAAAATTTCGTGATATCACAGGACTTGCATTCTTTCAAGATTGACGGAGAATATATCTTGGTGTCTGCTTGTTGGATGGATATCACAAAGTGTCATCAACACACAACCAAACTTGGACGGCAGATACAATTGTCAACCAGCCTGTTTGTAACCTGCGAGGTAGAGTTGGGTTTGCTGGTGTCTGAGGCGAACTGGGAAGCTATCTGCAGCGGACAACATTTCAACAAAAGCACCCTCGAACTCGAAGCCCCTCTCTCTGACATGTTCACACCTTGCCCTTTATTGGCCATATCCAGGAGGCTGGAGACGTGAAATTCTAATTACATGCCATACGATCCGACCCAATCGAAACCGCTACTTACTGGAACCTGACAACTCGGGGACCCGGCGAGCGGTTGATAGGGATCTTGACGTGAGTGTTGGCGAGGCGGCGCCCGGTTCAAAGCGGCGGCGCCGCGCCCGCTCAACGTCATGCGCGCCGACTTGGCCGCACAACACACGCTGTAATTAACGTGATACTCGCACCCAGCCCCACTCGTTACCTACTGCTTTTGGACGAATTGGGCTTGTAATTTTCACCTTTGCCTTCCAAATCGAAAGACAAGGTTGTAATCAGCTGAACCTCAGATTTTATGTGTGTCGACTTTTTGTTAAAATCTTCACCTAATTACATTCAATGAGACCTGGAAAAATGAAACACCTTTGAACAAGCGCTACAATGTGAGGTGTGTCAATGATGATAAAGCCTTTCATTGCACATAAATGACATTAGATTACATTTTGATTTTTACAAAGACGGCGAAATTGAAAAAGGGATAAAAATATCACCGTGAGCAGGTTTTTTCACCTTTCAGCTTCAGTGTCAAACTGGATGTGATTGTGTTCTACATGTGATGAAAACGTCTGACTTGAAATGCTGCGGCACCGAAGACTGGTGGAACAGAAGGCTACCTCTGTTCCAGAGCAACAGAAAAGTCAGAAAAGAAAAGACAAAACACGCCACTCCGAACAAGTTGTCAAGTGAATGCGTGGCTTCAATTGCCCTGACGAGAATTACACGCGCCACCAAATCCGCTGTGAAAAATAGCACTTTGCGCTTGCAACAGATTCCACTTTACCCCCAAAATCCCATCATCATCAGTAAAGTGGGTGCGAAAATTACTGCAATTGTCGCAATCATGGAGATACCTGGAGGCTGAAGAAATTTTCCATATTTCACGAATATGTTGCACGACATGACATTCCCGACAACAGGTTCCGACGACTTGGCAAAGAAGAGAAAAGAATATGGGATGAAGGTGTGGACAAATTTGTGTTCAAATTTTTGGGTTGGTTGAAAACTCGGAGGGCCAACGATGACGAACGTGGGAAAGAAACTTTTGGACACTTTCTGGCTCAAGGAGGAACAGGACCGACTTTCATTGGATAAAATTGTAATTAAAAAAGTTTGGGTTGCCCACCTCTTGGAGCCAAAAAACTGTCATGTCCTTGGCAAAGAAAACTCAATTTTTGACCAATCAAGTTTTTTACAAAAGAAATAACACACGCTAGATTCCTTGTGCGGATTTTGACGGTGACACTCTTTTTGGTTTGCTGTGAAGTTTGGCTGTAATTCTGTCTTGGATCCTCAACCCTTGAACCCAATGGGAATCTTTCCCTTCTCTGTCTGACCCCTCTTTTTCTTTCTTTCTTTCTTTCTTTCTTTCTTTCTTTCTTTCTTTCTTTCTTTCTTTCTTTCTGTCTGTCTGTCTGTCTGTCTGTCTGTCTGTCTGTCTTCTTTCTGCTCTGCTGCTGGAAGTCTCAAACTCTCCTGAACCAACCGTGTTGGCAGCGTAGAAGTCGAACCAGGCCCAGAACGATCCTCGTCCGAAGTGTTCCTTCTTTTTGGGGTTTGAAACAAAGGTTTCCCAAACCATTCCGATTACTTTCCTGGTTTTTGAAGGCGGATTGAGGGGGTATCATTCAGAAGAGCTGGATGACTCCCGTGCACTTTGAACATTTCTCTGCGCTGCCCACAAACATACGGACATCACAAGTCCGCGGACTACCCTGGTTCTTTCAGGTCAAACGAACAAACGAAATGAGTTGGACGCTCTGAAGCTGACATCAATTGCCAGAGTCAAAAAGGATTCTGAATTGTTCTTCTCAAAGTCAGCCGCAAATCAATTTTGTTGGGGGAAGCCCGACGTGTGTTGGTTGAATTTGTGCCTTGGCATGAGAATTTAATTGCCAGATGATGTCTTCCATAAATCGCCAGATTTTTGTGCGCAACTTTTTGTGGACTCCTCATAAAATGCAGATATTTGTGATTGCAAATGAGTTCAATGCCTGATTGTACAGACGGCCAAACAGCGTGTAAACAGAAGGCAGGATATCAGTCTGAGTTTTTGAAGTTGACTTACTGTCCCAGTGTGTACACTTTAGGGGGCCTTCATTCAACACTGAACAAGGGGTATACATCGCAAACAGTTTTGCAAAGTAAATATAATTTCTACCGATCCCCTCTTGTCGTGTCTGAATTATATTTTTTGCGTTTGTTGTCTATTCCTCGTGGAATGTGAGTTGTTTGCACGATGGTTGGGGTAAGCGTTTCAAATTTCGTGCTGGTGAGCCTCGTATGACTGTGTAAAGTTTTTGTTATTCTCACCGTGTGTTTGTTCACTGGCTTCCACACTACGCTGTGAATACGCCTCTCCCATTGCCTGGACTCTCATCCGCATGGCTTGAATACCAATGGGCCAAGGTAGCGGCCGAGCTGTTTTCCTTCTTGGTCAAAGAAAACGTTTCCGTTGGAGTTGTGCACGCGATGATGTGTTGTGCCAGCCTCGATGCTCGAGGACAAGCCAGAGACAACCTTGGCAGCACAAGAAACCTGAGACTCTGCTGTTGGACAGTACTTCGTTCTATGTACTCACTTGGTGTGTGCCAAAGACCTGTCTTTGTTGGAATCCAAACGACCCAAAAGGTCAAGCACACACAGGACCTCAAAAGGACTTTGCGGGACAGGTGACCTTTGTCCCCCTGCTGGAAGAGTTCTGCGAGGTCAGAGCAATACTTTGACCTCGCTGTCAACGCCTGATTTGGTAAACCAGTCTGAGCATGTCAAAATGTGCTCACGAGGGGACAATCCCACAGCTGCCTAACAGCATTTTGAAAAACCTGTTCAAAACAAGAGTTGACCATCTTGCCGTGTTTTCTTGTTCCTGTGTGTCATTAAGAAGCTCGTTGTCAGTGGGCTAGCAAGGGATTTTCGGATTTTGATCATTTCTTGAGAACAGACAAAGTCAATAGCGTCGATGCCAGATGTTGAGACAAATTTTCTGCGGTTGATGCGGAAGCCCTCTGGAAGAGCTCAGAACAAATCGCGCAAGCGGCAACAAGAGTCTACTCGATATGGTGTTTTTGGGTGGTTTCTGGCTTTTCTGATCACTTCCCAAGACAGCGAGATGCATTCTTTCTGAACTGCGAAGTAACAGATATTGAACGAATCCGAACACACTATTCTGGATGGAACGAATCCCCGTTGAGGGGTGAGTTGCATCTAGAATAGTGTGTGAGGATGAGTTAAATATCTGTCATACAGCACAAGTGTGATAGTTGAGTAGTTTTCAAGTAATCAACGAGAAACGCCCCTCAAATATCGCACTAGTGCT
>JAAUXT010046436.1_pt1 | contig 24425 bp, 24 predicted proteins | sample 7278171 | NCBI WGS metagenome assembly JAAUXT01 (sample SAMN14350112, study PRJNA611818) | marine sediment metagenome | isolation source: surface marine sediment (1.8m) | place: French Polynesia: Moorea | collected 2018-08
AAATGAAGACTAAGTCGTGTTTCCAGTTGACTGTTGTTGTCTTTATTGATGGCTGGTGATGAACTGACAAGCCTGTCACAAATCCTGGTTTATATACCCAAATTGGTTGGTACATGAATATTACAGGAGGTTCTGGATGGATAGAATAATGTGGTTGTATACGGATATTTCTAGAACATGACAGAAGTTTACCGAATATACTACAGCCCCACACACTTTTTTTGGTTTGTGCTTGATTTTTGATTTGATAAAATGAACAATGGCCATTCATCAGTTCAATGCCGTCTGTTTCTTTTGAGTTGGGCGACGAGATAAAAACGAGTCTGATATTCGGGTGACAGTTGAGCGTCAAGTGATGCCAAGAAAGTAGATGCGAAGGATCCTCTTTGCAATGAACAAACCCAATCGAGCGGATGAACTTGAAACTCAGTAGATTCAATCGTCACCACACAACACACGCACTCGGACACGCACGCACACACACGCAAACTCGCGCGCACATGCACTCACACACACATACACACACCGCACATGTATACATATTCTCACGTATCCATGACAGACTAATGACAAGAAAGACATTTTTAGGTTGCAACCATGTGTGCACGAACTGGAGCGTGCATGATGCCAGAGAATTTCTGACTGTCCCAATTGGAGAAGTACGAAAATGTCACGTCGACATAAATTGATATCTGCTCGCTTCTCGCAAAAGACGCAAAAGGACAGATAAAAGTTGTGAACTTTTTGGAACACCAAGTGGACAATTCACACGCACATGCACGCCACACAGATGACATTGCAACAACATGCCAGAATGCCGGGCGTTGGCAACGGAAAACAACAGTTCACAAGCTTGGTGACAGCAAATCTGAATGCGCGATTGCTTCGATTTTTGCTTTCAATTTTGTCCCAATCAAAACGACGGCAAAAACGACAGTCACAAAAGAACGAGATGACAGTAAATTAGTTTTGATGGTGAATGTCCCCGTCCACAGTGAACGCACCGTGACGGCTGTGGAACTGACTTCGACTTGTCGTGTGTCCTTTCTCTGCGTTGAAGCAGAAAAAAGCTCTCCTCAAATGTCATGCGTCTGAGACGGTTTGTGTCTGCGCACATGATGGTCGTGAATTGACGAACTGAATTCCGTGTTGGTTTGCTGTGCCGAAATGGATCCGAACCCGAAGGCCACGGGTCTGGACCTGGTGTTCCGGGAGGTGAGCGCCTCGTTCGAAGGGAGAAGGATTCTGCACAACATCAGCGGCATGGTGAAGCAAGGAGAAATGCTCGCCATCATGGGGTCCACAGGTTAGAACACCAATATCAACTCATAAGTGTCTTGGGAGAAGTTGTGCATTTGTTGGATTCTTTTAAGTTGCTTTCTTTCAAGACATTATTGCCATGGAAACTTGCTCGAGTTAGGACTTTTTTCACTTGAAGCAAGCCAAATAGCTTGTCACTCTCTGAAATTTTCTTTTGCACAACTTCTGCAGAAAAAGTAGAAATTATTCACCAACTTCATACACTGGTCTCCACTACATAGGAACCGGTAAGACGACTCTGCTGAACACCCTGATGGGTCGAGTACAGAACTACAGCGGAACCATCACCATCAACCAGGAGCCGATCACCAAGCAGCACCGCAGGAAGATGGGATACGCGCTGCAGGAAGACATCTTCTTCCCAAACCTCACTCTCAGACAGACTCTCAAGGTATGTAATTCTGAACATAATCGTACTAGTTGCTTGACCTTGCAAGCTTACAGATTTCTGGAATTCACAAAATTCTTTGGTTCCATCCAAAACCAGTTCACAGCTCTCTTGAGAATGCCTGACACACAGTCCTACGACGAGAAAATACAGAGATGCACCGAAGTGGCCGAGAGTCTGGATTTATCACATTGCCTCGACACAGGTGAGTCCGTTTTCTTTCAAACAAACAAATGGCCACGTCTTTCACTGTGCAAGTCAGAGGGCCACCAGGTGTTTGTGAATCTGAAATCCTGAATTTTCTGAAGACGGCTGTTTCTGGACTTCGATCTCAAAAAAGTTTTCCATCTCTGGCGGTCTTGCCTTCAGGAAGTGAGACTTGGAAATGCAAGCCAAACCCAATTTCAGATACTCTGTCTTTGCTTTGAACCTGTCTGTGCGTGCAACTCATTCAGTTTCACGCTTTCAGTCATGGGTGGATTCTTCATGGGAGGTTTGTCAGGAGGAGAGAAGAAACGAGCGAACATCGCCTGTGAGTTACTCAGGGACCCGCAACTGATACTTATCGATGTGAGTTTCTCATGAAGCAGTTTTCTCTCCGTACAGATCTGTCAAGGGCATAGTTTCACACGCACACACACACACACTCCCAGTTCTCACCCACCTGCACCCCCACCACCCATTGACCGCACACTCCCAACACTCACAACTGCACCACATCCACCCATTGACCGCACAGTCCCAGCTCCCCCCTCCCCACACACACCAGTTTTGTCTCCATTAAACGGGTTGACTGGTTGACCCTTGGTGTTTGAAGGAGCCCACGTCAGGGTTGGATGCAGCGCTGGCGTTCCAAGTGATGACGACGTTGTTCAATTTCACTCGGAATCAGAACAAAACGATCGTGGCCACGATCCACCAGCCGTCCAGCAAGATCTTCCACATGTTCGATAACGTCTTGCTTCTTGCGGATGGCAAAGTGAGAAAGTTGTTTCGCCCAGAAAACAATTTTGTGCAATGTTGCAATGTTTTTGAGTGGTCTTCAAAATATTGAAATAGTACAGCACAAGGTCCCCGTCTGTCTGTCTGTCTGTCTGTCTGTCTGTCTGTCTGTCTGTCTGTCTGTCTGTCTCTATTCTCTCTCTCTCTCTCTCTCTCTCTCTCTCTCCCTCTCTATCTCAATCTCAGTATCGTCCAGTGTTGCAACGCAGACACACTGCTGTTTCCTGATTTCCAGGCTGCTTACTACGGCCATTCCAAGGACGTTGTGACATTCGTTGCTGACATTGGACTTGACTGCAATCCTGCCTTCAATCCTGCAGACTTCATTCGTGCGTGATTCCTGTGGCATCTTCACCGGACCCAGGGGGATGTGCCTCCTGATCCTCAAAAAAGTCCATTAAGTACCAAATTCCTATCTAGATGCTTGATGTAGAAGTTGAAGTTGGTCCGTCAGATTTCCCCCCCCCCACTTGTCCACCTTCAGCACAGATTTTCCTCCCAATTTTGAGCCTCAGAGGTTTGTAGCTGAGGTCGCCCCCTGCCCTGACCCTTGATCCGGGATAGTTGCACTTCCATTCGAGGCAGGCGATGTTTGTCTGAAACGCTGTGTTTGTCTCGACTTGTTTTTGTTGATTTCTGCAGTGGAAAAAGTGACGAAATCGGAGGAAGCCAGAGAACTGATGGTGGAAGCGACGAACCGCTCCAAGTACGGGTCACAGCTGTCTTGCTTACATTTCTCATTGGTTGTGCTTGTTCGGATGCATGTGGACCGACTAAAACGCTTGAATGCATTATTTTCAGCAAAAGCTGGCCCACTGACCTGAGCACGAGGCACAACAACAGTAGCATCACTTCCACATCAGGAGCAGCGAGAAGGAGCCAGGAGCCGAAATGGCCAACGAGCTTCTGGAGCCAGTACAAAACCCTGGTTCACAGGAACATCATACAGTCCTGGAAGGGCAAGTTTCAGACTTGTCAAAATGTGAAGGTTTGTGTTCCATCAGAACTGAACCGTTCTCAGCTGGAGTTTCCATTGCTGTTGACAAGGGCGACACAACATTTTTCTGTTGGTTGGTTGCTGATGTTTGGGTTTCGACCCTGTTGAGTTGTGGTTTCACAAGTCATTCACATAGAACCAAACCAGCGTGACAAAGTGTGTGAAAACATTCACAAAATTACGCATGTGTGAGTTGCAGAACCTGTGTTGAACTGTGGTGAGGTGCAGGTCTGATCTTGTTCTCAGATGTCTGCGTCCTTTTTGTGGTCTCACATCAGAAATAGTCTGAGTGAGGACGTGCACTTTTCTCATGAGCACAGACACAGGTTTGTGTTCTCCAGAGCCTTTTCTGTCTCCGCAGATGGCCATGTTTGTGGTCTTGTACCTTCTAATCTTCTGGATGGTGTCCAGGGAGGAAGCAAACCTCGGGGACAAGATGCGATACGTGAGCAAAAGTCTCCCTTTACTTTGTTCGATTTGCGGACCAGACAGACCACGAACCAAAAAGTTTTCTTCGCCTTTTGGCTGGTGACAAGACAGGTCCAACCAAGAAGCGGAATTTCTGCTTCATGATCCGTTTGTGTGGTTCGTACGTACATTCAGAGATCACAGTTGGCGTTGGTCCGCTGTGGCGGCTGTGCAGTATGTAGCAGGACAACCCTTCCTGTTTCAGATCCTCTGTATTTGTTTGGCGACCACAATCGAAACGATGCTGATCATTGCTCTGGACTGTAAGTACTTACCAAAGGCAAGACTCACTTTCGATCAAGATTTGATAAGATCCGGAGCTCACAGCAACGCCATGTTGTCATTGTGCGAAGTCCCTTCAGGGCGAAGCACCATGTGGTACTGTAGTGCAGTATATGGCAGCTGGACTGAAATGTCCCCTGCCCCCTCCCCCCTGTGGGACCCCCCTCCCCCCTGTGGGACCCCCCTTCCCCCTGTGGGACCCCCCTCCCCCATGGACCCCCCCTGAGGTCAGACCCCCCCCCATTGACAGCATGACTGCTGGAAGACACGGAGGACAAGGAAGAATTGATGAACAAGGAAGAATGGATGACAGTACTGACGCTGCAAGGGACTTCGCACTGCAGTTGCCTTGAGCACTGCTTCTTGTTTCAGATCTCATGGAGACGGCGGTGGTTACCAAGGAACGCATGTCTGGAGTGTACCGACTGTCTGCTTACTACCTGGCCAAGTTGACGTCGGAATTGCCCATAGTTCTCTTCTACCCAAGCGCCATCGTGTGCTGTGTCTACTTCCTGACGGGCATGACGATTGAACCAGGGAATTTCTTCGCTTTTCTCGCCGTTGTGATGCTGACGGCCTTCACTGCGCAGGTGCGAGCCAGACAGTGAACAGATCAAAAGGAATATTGTTCTTGTACACACTCTGTGGTTCGAGGTGAAAACTGCCCTGACACCTTAGAACCCAGACATGTATGAGAACCAGGCGTCAAAGAACTGCGGGTGGAGCCACTTTCCAGAGACACCCTGGGTGACCTCAGAGGACGACGTCATACACCACGGGAACTATGCACCGGGAGCTCGCTGGGTTTCCTTCACAGACGGATATTTTCAGCTCAGTCACGAAGAACATGAGCCTCTGTGTGTGTGTGTGTGTGTGTGTGTGTGTGTGTGTGTGTGTGTGTGTGTGTGGTGTGCCTGTGCGCGTAGACTCCGCAGAGTTGGCTGACGGCGCCTTATAAAATAATGGGTGTGTCTCCTTGTGTTGCAGAACACGGGGATTGTCATCGGGGTCGTATTTTCCTACGACCCGAGGTTCATGATGACTGTGGTGATCATAGCCTTCAACTTCATGTTCATGGCCGGTGAGTCAACGAGAAACAGCCAGCTCTGGTGGATCCAGGGGCCACGGGGAGTTTGGCCCCCAGCGTTTCGGTCACTGACCTCAATCCTGATTCCGCAAGAGGACAAGAAAAAAAAAAACAAAACTTCTGAGCAAGAAAAATACTCCAAAATGGCATCGCGGTGATTTGAGGCTTTACCGACAATGTCAAAATGTCGGTTGTGCAATTTGAAACCAAATCTCTTGGTGCCTCTATTGCACTCATTTTAAATGCACCCAAGTAAATTCCGTTTCAATCCAAAAGTAAAAAATCTAACATTGTCACACCCAAATACATAGAAGCAAACCCAACTCTATTCCAAATATATATTTCCATTGGTGAATAGTTTTGTAAAGTCTCAAATTTGCAAACCTCACTTTTCACTCAAATGCATCCAAATACACTTAAATTCATCAAAACATGAAACATCTGAAAATTTCATGTCTCATTACACTAAAATGAACCCAACTCTTTCCCAAAAACACATTTTGAACACTTTCATAAAATCTGATATTTCAACCCCACCCAAAAACTATGTAAACATTTTCAAAAATTAAAAAGTGAATGCTGCCACTTAAACACCCAAATAATACACTACATGTCATCAACATACTTCTTTCACCAAATATTTATACTTTCTATTTCTATGAGTACACACACAGTACACCCCAAATTTTAGACCCCTCTCAAGTTGAACTTTTTGACCTGAAGAACCTAAAATTCAAACTTCATAAATTCCTTCCTCGAGCATTATCCTCAACCTAAATTCAACCACAAAAGCCCAAAAGATTCCGATTTGATCCTTATCTTGATTATGAAACTGGTGTCACAGACTTCTCCTCGATGCTGCCTATGTACAGGTGCTTTGATTTCGGACACAACATTTCGGTCGCTCTTTGAGCTCCTCAAATCACCCAAAAAGTGCAAATTATGATGCGAGGTGTCTCGTTCGACTGACCCCTCCGTCACATGAGAGAATGGCTGAAAGGATCACTTTGGTGAGTTTTGACAGGTGTGTCCGGTCCGCATCGATGACGCAGTCACTTGTCATTGACTCTCAGTGCAAAAATGTTGTGTGTCACCGATCTGGTAATTGCGGCCCTGCATGTGAAGGGAAAGTAGTGGTTGCTTTTCTCACAATTGTCCTCTTTGTGCCTGCCCTCTCCAGGTGGAGTTGTTCAGAACAATGTGCACCCCGGCCTCGCGTGGATTCGCTATCTCTCCGTCATTTCCTACAGTCTGGACTCGAAGTTCCACGTGGAAATCGGTCAGGGGCATCCATTCGAGTGAGTACCTCATGTCAGAGGACGATTCGCAGCTCGAGCGAAGAGCACAAACCAGACGCGGGTCTTGTTCTCCTGCAGATGCTCAGACCCGACCACAACGATGTTTCCGGAATGCCGAGACGCTGGGTTCAACGGGACCATCCCGGGCACCCGAGCACTGGAGGTCGCGGGATACTTCCTCCCCCTGTGGGCTGACATCGTCATCCTCCTCGGCTTCTGCGTCGGCTTTGCTCTTCTGGGTTACGTCATCCTGAGGACGATCAGACACCCAGGCAAACACTACAAGTTTCCTTCGTGCTCTTCGTTGGAAATCAACTGCACAAAGTGTGCAGACAGGCGCCACGATGCTCCATCAACTGGGGCATCCAGGTGAGGCAGGACCAGGCTCACGCTCATTTCTGTCGTCTGCACACTGCTTGAGAACTGCGTGCTTCAAAAAGGTTTTCTCTTGCAGAAAGGATCACCCACCATCCACAGGGACGTTCGATTTGTCCTTCGACAATCTGTGCGCGTCCATCGGAGGGAAGCAGATCCTGAAGAACGTGAGCGGATCTGTGAGGCACGGGTCCATGATGGCTGTGCTCGGACCCAGCGGTATATGACAATCAGTGGAGTTAGTCCTCTGTGAGGTGTGAGAGATGTGAGGCTCACACACCTGTTCACACGTGAGAGAACAAGTGTGAGAGGTGTCTGTGTCAGACATCAGAACAGACTTCAAGCTTGTGTGAAAACCTTTATTTCTGTGAGTTCTGCTTCACACCATCATTTCACACAGCCAAATGACATTTCACACCTCCATATGGTAGAAGTGATTGATCCCTTCTGGATGCGAAACCAGACACGAGTCAAACGTTCCGCTTTCCGACCCAAAAATTTATGCAGAGGTTAACGGCTGCTTTCCTTCGGTCAGTAACACACAGCGTGTTCTGCCCGAAACAAGATACACGTGCCCACACTGTGACTCACTCTTGTTTGCGGTTGCACTGCAGGGACAGGGAAGACCACTTTGTTGAACGTTTTGATGGGGAGAATCCAAGATGTCAGTGGCAAAATGACGGCAAACGGCCTTCCCCTGAACAAGCAGAGGAGACGGCAGATCGGATACGTCATGCAGCAGGACGTCTTCTTCGTCACCCTCACCGTCCGACAAACCCTCCAGGTGAACCGAGATCTGACTGGTTCTGCAGAAGCAAAACGTTTTTACGGCTCAGCCCCAAAATTTTCAATGTGAGCAAAGTGCCACTTGATCAGGGTGTGCCAGACCCAGTCACGACAAATACAACTTCCTGTTCTTCAGTTCACCGCGGAATTGAAACTGCCAGAAGAAATTGGAAAACGGGAAAAGCAGAGAAGAATTTACAGCCTGGCCGAAAGCCTGGGTCTCTCGAAGAGTCTCGACACTTGTGAGTAAATGACAGATTGACTGTGGAACATTATGTTCGTCCAGAATTTGCACATGGACTTTTTCTGCAGCCACAAAAATCCAATGGGAAACAGGAAACGTAACTTGGTTTTTGCAGGCTTGATGTTTCTGTCGGGCGGCGAGCAGAAGAGCGTCAGCATCGCCTGTGAACTGCTCGTGGAACCCGCCTTACTCTTGGTGGATGTAAGTCTCCTCCAGCGAACCAAGATCTATGCTGCCCCCCACCCAACTTTGAAAAAAGGAACAATTCCTCATTATTTTGTCACTGAGGTGGAATGCACGACCCATCACACAACTAGTGATTCCAGACCGACCATAACCAACTGGTCAGGTCAGATTCACCACACCAATTGGTGGAGCCAGATCCACCACACCAATTCTAAATTCTGTTCTGCCAAAAAGGCATCTGCTTGTCCGTACCTGGCAGAAGAGCACATTCCCAAAGTAGCTGCATTCTGATGTTGACAGGAGCCCACCACTGGCCTGGACTCCTCCCTCGCCTTCGACCTGGTCAACACGTTACAACAGATCAGTAGCGACAACAACAAGGCCATCATGACCACGATCCACCAGCCGTCCAGCCAAATCTTCCACATGTTCCAAAAGATACTTCTTTTGGGAGATGGACAAGTAAGATTTCTCTCTGTCTCTGTCTGTCTGTCGGTCTGTCTATCTCTCTCACACAGGCACACACACACTCACCATAACGAACTGACTCTCTCTCTCGCTCTCGTCTTTTTTTCTCTCTCTCTCTCTCTCTCACACACACACTCACACTCACACACACACGAATTACATTTGCACAGAGGGCCAGAGCAGGAAGAAACCAAGCAGTGTTTTGTTGATGACAGGTTGTGTATTACGGCGACCCTCACGGCATGGTGGACTACCTGAGCTCCCTGGGGCTGGACTGCGCTCCTCTCTACAACCCTGCAGACTTTGCGCGTTCGTACACGCACGTTGCAAAGAAACGCTTGTTTCGTCTTTGCGTTCTTCTTGCTAGAACACACAAGATTTGCTCCAGCTTGATTTGTATTGACGCTCAGATGTGACGCACATAAATTTGTGTGTTGCAGTGGAGCAGTTGCGAGCGGGCGCCGACGTGAAGAACAAATTACTCCGAACCGCACAGCACACGCAACAGTGAGAAAGAACAGTTCAGCCTGTTGTTCTGAAGAATTTTGAACACGCCAGAAATGTCTGACGTGAACTTGCAAGCTGTTCCGCTGAAAATTTCCAACAAAAGTTCGTGCGCGACCAAAATCCCAATTCCAATAACAAATTTCAGAAATGGACTTGGACTGCAACAAAACGGAGGCAACACGGGGGCGAATGTCGTTGTCAACAACGCCGCGTCTGCGCCGCATCGGACTGACCTTCAGGTCCCCGAGGTCATCGTCCTGGACAAGAACTCGCCAGTCAAGTTCCTCAGCTACGTTAAAACAGGTGGGAACTGCATTGTGTAGGGTCTGAATGAAAATTGAAGTGCGTGGATAGACGCGTTATTCGCGGCGAGCAGCCCCCGTCTCTTTGGGTGTGACCCTCGCTGGGAGGCCATGGTCTCGCAGTTTACCTTCCCTACAGGTTTCTGTTCCAAACTTTTCTCAGCAGTTCAGTTTTGTTGCCTGAATGAGCAAACGCACTTCTGTCAACAGATCCAGATCGTCAGCACGTCGAGCGAGAGCCTTCGCTTCAGCAGGATTTCACCAAGAAATGGCCGACAGGATTTTGGACCCAGTACAAAACACTGACTCGTCGCCACTTCATGGAAGCCAAAAGCAGAAAGTTCCACAAAGTCCCTTTGAGTGGGGTAGGCAAACTTTAGAGCAACGATTCGGGTGCATCATGATCTTTGCGTCTTGGCAAAAGGAGCAGTGACAAATCCTTTTCTGTTTTTGCGTGTTGATGTTGAACTCATTGAAGTCACCCCCCCCCCCCACAACGGAATCACTCTTCCCCATCTCACACTCCTCTATACACCTGGTTTTTCTTTATGATTTTTCATACAGGAGTTCGTCACAGCGCTACTCTGTGGTGTAGTTTGGTGGCAAATGAACTTCACGGAGCAGACAGTATCTGACCTGAAGGGACTGGTGAGTAAGTTTGTGTTGTTCGTGTTGCGAGGTTCCGAAGTGCGACTTGGCCCTTCACAATCCAGAGATGCTTCGCCATCACACTGTGCAGCAGACAGAGACTGTGCAGCCTCTGGGCAGCTGGGGCCGAGCCAAAGTGTTGAGGGTCATGTGCCTGTGCGCCTCTGGGCTTGTGAGGCTTTTCGGAATCACAGTCCGGGTTGTGGAAAAACACACCAGCAGTTGTCCTGAAGTGCATCGCCATCTTTGCAAGTTTTTCAGCGTTCACTTCAGGCGAAATATGAAGGCTGCTTTTGCTTTGTTTCGTCGCAGATTTTCTTCCTCACGGCCCATTGGAACAGTGTCTTGGCCATGAACGCTGCGGAGGCATGTGAGTGAGACGCCCAATTCCTTCATCCAGATGATCGTGGTGCAGAGTTGCCATCAGGGTCATTGGATCCAGCAAGATCCTGTTTGAATCCGCCAGCATTCATCGCCAGGGGTGCCTGTCCCGATCCACCCAAAAAGTGCTGTCGTTTCTTGTCATCCTCACGGAAGTTTGACTCGCGTTTTGGTGCACCTTGGATTCCGCTTGTGGAATTTCCCTTTGAGAAGATGGCTGCTGTTGGAGCCATCAAGTCTTGCGTCCGTGTCTTCCCTTCAGTTCTCTTCGAGCGAATGGTGACCACGAAGGAGCGTCTGGACGGAACGTACAGGCTCTCAGCGTACTGGCTCGCCAAGATGACTGCCGAGCTGCCACTGACCTTCGTCATCGTCTGGATCAGCTGGACCATCATGTTCCTGATGACGGGAATGACTCTCGACATCAGGCTGTACATAGGAAGCCTGTTCGTCGTGTTCGCTGGTGCTCTGTTGTCTGAGGTTCGTTTCTTGAACCGTCAGCTTTTGGAGCGCTCCCTCGGGACTGGAACCCCTGAACTATGTGAAAACTCGTATATTACCTTTCTCTTTTGCAGGTGATTTGATGAAGTTGGTCAATTGTTCCAGGTCGCACAAGCGGCCGGAACAATGACCAACTGGAACAAATCACCTCTCAGGACAAGAAACATGTGAACAGCTCATTCTTGGTCAAGATGAGTTTTTGTTGGGGTCTTTTTTCCTTTTTTGGTTCAAAACTAATGTGTGAGGAAGGAATGGAGCTATTTTTTTGCGCCCAGGCACAACTTGCTTTTTTTGTCCACACATTCATTTATCATTTTATGCAAAACATCAACACCCAGGGTCGCCCCCTGACCAGACCCTGGACGGGCCCTGGAGGCACCTGGATGTCCTCAGGGGCAGACGCTGTTGTTGAACGGATTCCCGTATTCCCCCGCAGAGCGCTGGGCTGCTCGTGGCGACGCTAGTCGACTCGATGAAAGCGGCCGCGGACTACACCATCACGTACTTCCTCGTGTCTCTGTTCTCCAGTAAGTACTGATGGTCCAAAAAAACAAGTCTCATTGGATCCACTGGCAACATACCTTTTGTGCACTGATCTGTTGATGCTCCCCATGCATTGTGTGCACGAACGGCAGCGTGTGCGCCACAGGGCCTGGATACCCTGGATACGTCAGCCTCATTCCATTTGAGGCTTTCATACACCAAACGATGTCTTGTCCAGCCGCAAATCTGCTTCACACGTGGGATCAGTGCATCAGGGCTGCATGACAACACAACAGGGCCCCAACGCAGAGAGAAGCCTTGTGCACACTTCAGCACTTCAGCAATGTTGATCTCTCTCAGAAACACGTGTTGGTATTCTCTCTCTGCAGGCGGGTACCTCACGCCTCGCGCCCCCTGGAGGTCCCGCTGGATCAGCTACATCTCCATGGGCTTCTACTTCTACAACCTGCACCTGCAGTCCATCTTCCACTTCATACCCGAGTGGAGGTAACTTCCATGGTCACTTTTCACTCTGCAACACCACGAGTGCTTCACTGCATTTGCAAAAGTCTTCAGGCAGATTTAACACGGCGCATGCTGTGCTCAAATTGCCAGATCAGTAGCACAGGCAACCAAAAATTTTGCTCTGGGAGCTAACGACACGTGACCACACGGTATCTGTGTCACGGACCTGACAATGGGATCTGCAAAAACTCATCATTGTTGAGCAGATGCTCGGCACCTGAGAACACGACGCTCTTGGCCTGTGGAGCGGGGTCGGGAGGGAACCTCACGGTGAGAGGCGCGCAGGCCCCGGTGCTCATCAGCGGACGGGCGGTGCTCGAGGAGACGGAGCCGCACGCCTTCCCCGTCTGGGGCAACGTGCTCGGCTGCGTGGGGCTCACCGTCCTCATGAGAGTCGCCGGGTACGTCGTGCTGAGATTCATCAGGAACCCGAGCAAGCGCAAGATGATGTGATGGGATGACTCGGTGGGGGGGGGGGTTGTAATGTCAAAATGAATCGTTCGCGACCGGTGGATGCTATGCAACAACAAACGCTTCTTAATTTTGCTTCACCATTAATTCAGACAGCTCTGATGTTCAGTCAGTGTTGGGCTTCAGTCACAGATCAGGATCACATGATCTTTTGAAAAATAAAATGCTGCTGAAAATGTCCAATATCTCTGTTCAAAAACAAGTGCAAGGAAATGAAGGGCTGCGAGAATAAATGTGACACGTACACATGTCTTTGCTTGGCCACGCCAAGTTTGCTTGACACCAGTTGAAAATTTTAAATCTATAATTGTCAAAGATCGTGTTGAGACCAGTTGCCAAACGCGTCGAAACGGCTTTTGACGAACATGTTTGTCAGGGTTGGCCCGTGGTACGATTTGCGTGATTCGCTTGTGTAATTTACCCGAGGTGTTGTTGTTTGCACATGAAATCTGCAGCCAAACGGCATGCACCTGGAATGTTGTTCACTCGTCGGTAGAGCCCCATTCGAACTTTGAGGTGCCCACGAAAGGGAAAGAAAGACGACGAGCACGGATTGGTCGTTGATTGACCGGTCTTCAAATCCAAGTTCTGACGTCCGTGGCACAGTGCGAAAATTTTTGTAACTGTTTCTTAAATTTGTGCTGAATCTCAACAAACCGGTCAAGGTGCAACGGAAGGAAGAACTCTCAAGACAGGGGGGGGGGAAAGACAGACAGACAGACAGACAGACAGACAGACAGACAGACAGACAGACAGACAGACAGACAGGTGTTGTTGCAAACTCGCACTGAGTTGAAGCTGACGAAGGCGCCACGGAGTAGTTCTGGACACCATTGGGCACAAACATCAAGAAAACAACAGAACAAACCTTCGTGTCATTTTATTGCAACTATCGTGTCACACGTCCTTGTTTGTGAACGCTGGCAGCCCAAACCACAGGTGCGTGCGCAGTGGCGCTCAGGCACGCCACATTTTGTCTGTCCATATTTGAGATCACTACAAACCTTTGAAACCAATAAATACACGTGCACCTTCTCAACAGAAGTTGGCAGCTGTTGCTTTCTCGCTCAGCGAAGCAAGACGGTCACGCAACGAACGACTGAAAAGATGCAAACCGAAGCATCATGAGGTGCAAAAAGGATCACAAAGTGCGAACCTTCAGTGGAAACCGGTTCAGATCATCCGAACACAAAAACTGTCACTGTTATTCTGATGCCACAACTGAATTTCTGCGCAAGGCCAGTGTAAAGCTTATCTTCAAGCATCTGTGCCTGGGTTACTGACACAGTGACAGAGACTGAGATGAGGGACCTGGTGTTCCGGGAGGTAAGCGCCTCGCTCGGAGGGAGGCAGATTCTGCACAACATCAGCGGCATGGTGAAGCAGGGAGAAATGCTCGCCATCATGGGCTCCAGTGGTACGTACAACTCTCTACTGTTGAGGAAAAGACAATGTGCCTGAATCTTCACAAGTCAGGCTTTACTGGAGGTCACTGCTGATTTGAGAACTTTTAGGGACTGGGAAGACGACTCTGCTGAACACCCTGATGGGTCGAGTACAGAACTACAGCGGAACCATCACCATCAACCAGGAGCCGATCACCAAGCAGCACCGGAGGAAGATGGGATACGCGATGCAGGAGGATATATTTTTGCCAAACCTGACTCTGAGACAGACTTTGGAGGTACCAAAATTGTACAGAAATGCAGACCAGATGCAGATCTAGCTTTTGTTTTAGTGTTGGACAAGTTAAAATTTACAGTCTTGAAAAGAACTGACGTTCCAATTAAATTTAGATGAAAAGGGATTGGGAACAAAGTGTCTCACACCCCGTGTCTGGATATCTGCTGGAAGTAAAATCGTCCGGTTGTTCTCCTCTGCCTGTGCTTCAGTTCACGGCTCTGCTGCGGCTGCCCGACTCGCTCCGCTCGGAAGAGAAGAGGCGACGCTGCGAGGCCGTCGCTCAGAGTCTGCATCTCGCAGCAAACATGGACACGAGTACGTCTCAACATGCACTGCTCTTCCGTCTTTCTTGGCTTTTTCAAAACATCAAGATCTGTGGAATCAATTCAAGGGTTTCAAATTCCAAACGTAAGCTCACAACTGATGAATAGTCAACCCTGTTTGTTTTTGTTTAGAGATTTCACTTTCATGTGCGCACAGCCACGGTGCTCTGACGAGGGAAGGGGCTATCGCTTGATTGGTCAATTGCCTGTGTTGTTCGATTGTTCTTGGTGTCAGAGATGGGAGGAGTGTTCGAGGGAGGTTTGTCAGGAGGAGAGAAGAAACGAGCGAACATCGCCTGTGAGTTACTCAGGGACCCGCAACTCATACTCATAGACGTAAGTTCCAGGATTCACAAAGTATAGTCCACAAAAATTCCACAGAAAAACGACAGAAGGGAGACAGCCATTCAGTTTCTCTACGTTTGACGTTCTTTCAGGAGCCAACATCAGGCCTGGATTCAACCTTGGCCTTCAAAGTGATGAAGACTCTTCAGAGTTTCGCCCAAGATGACAAGAGAACTGTGGTCACCACGATCCACCAGCCGTCCAGCCAAATCTTCCACATGTTCCACAACGTTCTGCTCTTGACTGATGGTCAGGTGCGTGAAAATAGGAAGAAGAGAACAACTGCGCCTGAAGAAGTCATTTGGGCCAAATTTGAATGGCGCTGGTATTTTCATGTTCGTGCATTTTTCAGATGGCGTATTTTGGTCCGTGCAGCAAGCTGACGTCGTTCTTCGCTTCGTGTGGCCTACACTGCGGCCCAACGTGGAACCCCGCAGATTTCGTAGGTCTGTTGCTCTTCTTGTTCTGAACCTGGTGAACATCATTTGCCGATTCACCATACACATTTTGCTTGGGTCCTTTTGCAGCAGACGGAAAATAGCTTTCTTTGCTGCACCATTGTTGTGCGCCTCTTTTCCAGTGGAAGTTATGTTCAGAGACAGCGAAGCCAGGGACAGGGTGGTTCGGTCCATGGGCGACTTCAGGTCAGGAAATCACCTCAATCTGAGAAGACAAACGTCATATGACCACGTTCCACACTCCTATTTGTGTCCAGCCGTGACAAGGCGTGGCAGTTCAAGCATGTCCGGGTTCCACATTTTGCTGAGGTTTCAAATTCCACATATCATCAATCTTATCATCCCCAGAAACACGGCAGAATGGCCAGAGCAGCTTCGTCCAACGTTTCGCAGTGTCGACAAGAACCAACGACTTGGGGAGCACGGCACAGAGTCAACAACCAAATGGCCGTCGAGTTTTCTGACGCAGTTCAAGGCCCTCGCCACCAGAAATGTCCTTCAAACAATGAAGAACAATGTTGGTCTGCTGCAAACCGCAAAGGTACGTCAAATATTCCCCTGCACATTGCGGACTCGTGGAACACGAGGTTCTACCATTCCTGTGTGGTCGGAAGACAGGGTTCTCACCCCACAAAAAGGTTCCTGTGAAATCACACAATGACTTTTCTCGACCAAAGGTCTCGACCAAAGGTCTCGAAAAGTCATTGTGTGATTTCACAGGAACCTTTTTGTGGGGTGAGAACCCATTTCTACCATGATGCGAGCTCGTACGACATGTTTAGAGATCGCAGAGTGGTAGAACCAGCGTTTCTCTTCCGACGTTTGCTCAAATGTAACGCGTGTTCGTCCTGGGAAACGTTTGTGCGCTTGAAACTGCGCCATGGGACAGTGTTACAACATGCCAATCTATTGAAGTGAGATTCTTTGCGATGGCATCAGAATATTACCTGGAGACTAGATTCACCCAGAAGGATGTTTCGTAGGGCTGGGTGAGGCCATGCTTGATTTGATATTTGTCCACAGGTGTTGGTCGCAGCACTAGTCTTGTCCGCTCTCTTCTGGAGAATGCCAAGAACCTTGGATTACGTGACTGACAGAAACTCACTGGTAGATTTTGTCAAAGAAAGGTGCAAAAACACGGTTGGTGTTTGCAAAAAGCATGGTCTACATTCTGACGAATAAATTTCAGGTTTTTCCAATCGGAGTATTTTTTCAAATGGACGCCATTTTCACTGCAGCTTATTCCTGTGAGTTTTTTTTCTCCTTTCGTCTTTTGTTTCACAGAGTTTCGTCTGGTACTGACGCACTGTCTTACTGCACAAGGCTAACTTCTATTCCCAGATCTGGATGAACATCTTCTTGTTTCGAAGGAGAGAATGTCCAGTGCGTACAGACTGTCCGCCTACGTGCTGGCGAAATTCGCGTCGGAGACAGCGGTGACGTTGGTCTACCCGACCCTGCTGTGGATCCTCATCTACTTCTCCGCAGGGCTCGTTCTCAACGCGTCTTCATTCTTCATGGTTCTTTGCTGCACTTGGTTGATGGTGTCTGCCGCAGTGGTGAGATCAATTTCCACACACACACGTGCTCACACGTACACACACCGCACACCACACAAACATCCACACATATACGCGCCACATGCCACGTGCACACACGCACACACACACACACGCACAAAAGCACACATATGCACACTAGTACACTCACCTTCTCCCTCTCACGGATACACACCACACATGCACACAAACCACAACACGCACACACGCACACACGCACACACGCACACACACACACACTCACACACACACACACACACACACACACACACACACACACGGCGGTTAATTGTTTCTGTTGGAAACACAAGTCTCTGATACATCACTGCGATTGTTTCAGGTGGTTGGTATGTTGGTGGCCAGCGTAGCGACTGACCGAAGAACAACTTTGTTTTTTGTCAGCTTCATCCTCAACATGAATTTTATTACAAGTAAGAATCAGAATCGGCTGAGCAACTTTGTCTCACGACTGGTCAACAACAAAATGTGAAACAACCTACCATCGCAGTGGACATTTTGCAAGAATTGAAGCACGTCATGTTGTTTTGATGTTCTTCCACATGATGAAGCTTTGTGAGACAAGCGCGTACATGTATTTTTTCAGCGGGCTGGTTCCACGAGGACGTGGTCACTCCCGGGATCGAGTACCTCGCCTACCTGACGTACGCGTACAGAATCATGCAGGCTGCTGAGTTATCCTATGGACCTCCCTTTCAGTGAGCCACGTCTCCAACCTGACTGCCTTGCACCTTGGATTGTGCTCCCTTGTTACTTGTTTAGTGAATGGTTTGGCCTGTGTTGATTTTGCAGATGTTCTGGGGTGAACTCAAAATTTTTCTCAGAATGTTCGGGTCCGAACGCGACAGTGTCTGGAGACGCGATACTTGACAAATCAGGAAGAGGGCTTCCGCTGTGGCTCAACTTCCTCATTCTCTCCGCAATGACTCCAGTGGCGCTTTGCGCCTTGTACCTCGTTCTGAGGTTCATAAAGAACCCGACGGCAGGCACGAGACGTGTAAAGTGTCACAAGACTTGTTACAGCAGTCACAGCCAAGTCAGGAGCAAACAACACACTGTTGCTATGACTGCAGTCAGGTAAGCACACATGTTGCTATGACTGCAGCCAGGTAAGCACACACGCGAATTTTGTTCTGCGTAGAGTCGTCAGAGAGACTGATATTGTGGTAACGAATGAGTTGTTTCTTTTCCAGCTGGACGGATAGAACCCAGAAATACGCACCTCATCACCTGAGATTCAGCAATATTTCAATGTCATTCGGGAAAAGGAGGATCCTTGAGAACATCAGTGGACTGGTGGAGGCCGGAACTGTGATGGCAATTCTGGGTCCAAGTGGTAAGGGTCGCACTTTCCGTTCACGTTTGCTGCTCTTCCACAGAAGCAGCAAGGCGTGTCTATTTAACGGTCGTGCGTGGCCGCCCCCAACCCACCCACAAACGCACCAACGGGTAAGGGTTCACCCACGCTGCAAAAATGGTTCCTGTGAAATCATACGACTTTTTGAGACCTTTGGTCGAGAAAAGAGTTGTATGATTGAACAGACACAATTTTTCCAGTGGGTGAACTCACTTCCACCACAATGAGGTCACGTATGAGACGCTTTGTGACGGCAGCGTGGCAGAACTCGAGAGAACCTGAGCTTCCTTGCAAAGTTGGAAACTATCGTCCAATCACACCCACCCATCTTCTCCAGGTATCGGAAAAAGCACCTTGTTGGAGATCGTGTCGGGTCGGCTGCGGCCAGATCGAGGCTCCATCACCATCAACAACCAACCAATGAGCAAGGCGCTGAGACGCAGGGTTGGGTACGTGATGCAGGAGGACGTCACCCTCAAACACATCTCACTCAGACAGATGTTGCAGGTGAGAAATTGTTTTGGCAGGGGTCATGGGGGTTCGGGACCCCCTTTCCCTCGGAAAGAATGAACGTTTGCACAATGGGGCCCTCTGACCCCGAAAAGTACAGGTGCGAATTTTGTTCTCGTTTTCACAATTTCTCAGGCCCCTTGACCAGTCCTGGATCTGCCCAACTGTTTTGGGCTGTGTACAAGAAACCTTCAAATGAATACATTTGTTTTCGTTTGCTCAAGAAGAGGACATAATCACTCTTCTGTTGTTATCAGTTCACAGCTCAACTGAGGCTCTCTGACAAGATCAGTTCAGCAGAAAAACAAAGGAAAGTGGATCACCTTGTTGCGCAGTTCAAACTGGAGGAGAGTCTGACCACAGGTTCGTGTTGCGTGTGGAATTTAGGCTGCGACAGCGTGACAAATTTGTATCCAGTAGTAACACGCGCATCTCTTGCAGCCTTGGGCAGCCTATCAGGAGGCGAGAAGAAACGTCTGAGCCTCGCGTGTGAACTGCTGGCTGATCCGGCCGTCCTGCTCGTCGATGTGAGTTCTTCTGCGTTGACTCGTCTCAGGAATAAAGGGAGACGAACTTGAGAACTCGGCTCCACCAGACAAAGAAATCTCGGACTCGTCAAGAATGCTGCAACGCTCAGTCAAAATTTCACAAAGAGCGACACTCGACTTTGCGACAATGAGCTTCAAGTGGGAAAATGAGTTTTCTGCGAACAAGGGAGAAGGTTCTGTTTTGGCAGCATATTTGTAATGAATTTCTGGTTTCAGGAGCCCACGTCTGGTTTGGACTCCGCGCTCGCGTTTGAAACCATGAGTGTGCTGGAGCAGTTCGCCTCTGAGAAGAACAGAACGGTCCTCGTGTCCATCCACCAACCTTCCAGCCAAATCTTTCACATGTGCAGCAAGATTCTTCTGATTGGGGATGGGCAGGTGATCCTGGCGTTTTGATACCCCTGAAATTGGGCACAAAACGAAGTGGTGCGTCTTGCACATGGGTATGGGTACCCTGGCTCAGCGGGACTTTGGGTCCAGGGTATTCAGGTTTGTCAACTTTTCTCTGTTTGCTACATTTTCTGAACAAGGTTGAATCCTGCATGTGGTTTTAACTGTGCAGGTGGCGTACTATGGCCAGGCGCAGGATGCGACCCGGCACTTTGGTTCCATCGGACTCCACTGCGCTCCAATGTACAATCCTGCAGACTTCATCAGTACGTTCCAAACCACGTATTTCACAAACTTCACATCATATACTGAAGCATGCTGAATCAATTTATGCCTCCATTCCAGTGAATCTGCTCCACTTGGGACCCGAGATACTGAAGATTATCGTTGAACAGGCCAACTGCAAAAGGTACAAACTGTTCTATATACATCTGTTGGACTGCTGCCATTTTCGCTTGACATTGCGGTACATGTACGCAGTGCGTGCATGTGTTTCAGAACGACAGGTGAATGGGCAGCAGAAGTTCCACTGACGGACACGGGAAGTTCTGCAACTCATCTTCACGACCAGAAAACCAGTCACAGAATGAAGAGCAAAGCTGGAGGAGCAATTCTAGGTACCAAAACCACACAAACGCTGCACATTGATTGAACTTCCAGAATTTGACAGGAGAACTCACGTGCGAAGCGTTGGTCAACGACAGGCAGGCCTCATGAGAATGACATCTGACCAGGAGGAGACTGGGCTGCACTTTGAGAAACTAAAGCACGGGTCACTCAAACTCTCACACGAAGAAATACAAGCTCTTATCTGCCGGTTTATTTTTGTTGGTCTCACCAAACTGAACCAACTGTCTGAACTCGGTGTTTTCTCTGCACAGATCCTGAGAAGCTGGAGACCACGCCACCGCGGAAGGAGAACAGCGCCGAACCCCCGTGGAGAACATCCCTGTGGACCCAGTACAGAACCCTGACTCACCGCAGCTTCGTCGAGTCCAGGGGCAGACTGGTCTCCAAGACTCCAGTCGTGTCGGTCAGTTGGCCAAAACCCCTCAGATAGTGTTTTGGGAAACAAAGCAGCTTTGGAAAAAGGGGATCAGCACACGTCATATTTGCCTGCGTGTTTGCGCACAGGCCTGCTCCAGGGGTGTCATCTCAAAATGAACAAGGACGCGAACGTGACACCCACACACACACGATACAAGAACCGTGTCACGAGGGGTGTCCAGTGTGCGCATGCGCTGTGTGTTTCAAAGAACGCCAAGGCTCCAGGTACAATGAATGGGCCACAAATACGTGCCAACGAGATGCATTGAGGTTTTCCCATTTCGCTCGATTGGTTATTTTGCATGCAAGGAGACCACACAGTGGATTCTCCCCATCATTCTGAGATTGTATTGCAGCAAACCCTGCTCGCTGTTCTCACGGGGCTCGTTTGGTTTCAAACTCCGATGACGGAGGAAAACACTACAAACTTGAAGCGACTGGTGAGCACGAATTCATTGAATTTCAGGTTGTGCCACAGAAAACTTCGTCTTTCTTTTCAAAAGCTTTCGTGAAACCATGACGACGCTGTTTTTGCAGGCCGTGTGGGTGGTGATGCACTGGGGCTACGTGTCCATGTTTGACGCCATCAACTCGTGTACGTCGCCATTGCACGCATGCGCAACTCGTGAAAGATCGGGGTGGTGTATGGTCACGCAGCAATGAAGAACTCACGTCCATGATTGAGCACAGAGTAGGTGGGAGAATTGTCTCAATTCCTTCTCAACCTGCCCACAGTTCCAGACGAATGTGACGTCATCAGGAAGGAGCGTCTCAGCGGCGTCTACAGAGTGAGCGCCCTCTGGCTCGCCAAGATGACGTCAGAGCTGCCTCTGCTCTTCATCCTCATCACAATCAGCTGGACCGTCATGTTCTTCATGGTGGGGTTGCCGCACGATGGCGCTGTGTTCGCTGCCTCTCTGGGCGTGGCCTACCTGGCCGGCTTCATGGGGCAGGTAAGAGCGCAAAATATGTGTGAATGAACGTCTGTTCAATCTACAGTGCGTCCGGCAAACTTTGAGGCGCTCAAAAACTACTCAACAAAGACGTTGAAAGTTCCAAGACTTGATTGACAGGGAACTAAACCCCCAAGCGGAAGGGCCCTGGAACAAACTGACACGAATAGACATCAAAATGAACTTTCCGGGGGTGGGAGGGAGTAGACCTCCAGGCTCCCTGGATCTATCTCTGAAAGAAAACAGTCGACGGAACTGGCATCGTTTCCTTTTCTATCGCGACACACCACCACACGACGCCCTGTTTGGTTCAGCACGCAAACAGAATCCAGTGTCCTCCTGCATACGTACAGAGTTGTGTTTTTCTCTTCAGAGTCTTGGTCTTCTCACCGCAACCTTGGCCAAAAGTCAGCAGCAGGCGTACCACATCGGAGCTCTCATCTTCTGGCCCATGTGGTTTGCTGGTACACGTAGCTATGCTTTCACGAAGAACGTGTTGTCCTGCCCTGGGTATGGGCATGACATGGGTACAGGTGTGGGTGTGTGTACGGCCCCACTTTTCTGGCTGTGATTGTTGTCGAGGTTTGGCTGTGAGTGTAGGTGTGCAGGAGTAAATGTGTGGGTATGAGCGTAGATTCAGGTGCTGGCATTGGTGTGGGTATGGGTTTGGGGTGGGCACGGGTATTGGCCTGGGTATGCCACTGAACATGCCAAGAAAGGAAGGGATACATACAGGTCAATTGTACTTGTGTTTCTGCAGGATCCTTTGTGTCGAGGCCCAACAAGTACTTCACGTGGATGGTGTACTTGTCCTTCATGCTCTACCCCAACCAGCTTCTGATGCAAGCCACCATTGGAATGACAACCTCGTTCAGGTTCGTTCCCTTCCATGTCTTTTCGGAGTTCACGTTTCAGCAACCGCAATTTATCTTACTACGAGGTGCCTTTACAACCAGAACAGTGCCACAGACAACGTAAATAACGTTCCTGAATGGCTTCAATTGATCAGCGACATTGTCATTGGCTCCCATTGGAGGTTCCTTGTGTCACTGATTTGGCACAAAAACTTGGGGCACCTGAGCGGAAGACGGCACGGATCTGCTGAAACTCCGTGTTGTGCTGGTGTTTCTCAATGACATCAACAATTGTATCCCTCCCACACAGGTGCGCTCCTCTCAACCAGACGGTCCTCGCAGGGTGCAGGTCGCTGGAGCTGAACTCGACCTCTGCGGAACTCTACACGTCGGGCGCATCTGCTCTCGAGGGGACGCAGCACTACCTCCTGCCAGCCTGGCTCAACCTCACCGTCTCCGTGACGCTCGTTGTGTGCACGCGCCTGCTCGGCTACCTCGTTCTCAGATACTCACGAAATCCCAACAGAGAGATCTCACACAGAGAATGAGAATCAACTGGAGGCTGAAAGCAAGACGTGCGTGTCTTCTCACAAGAAGAGGAAATCATGTGTGTGTGTGTGTGTGTGTGTGTGTGTGTGTGTGTGTGTGTGTGTGTGTGTGTGACTGGAAACAGTGTGCTGAAGTGAATCCAGCATCAGCATTGTCTTTCACAGGAATTACATGTCAAAACAAAGATGGAAAGGTGTTACAGACAACCAATCGGTGACTTTTGAGTGTGACTTGAGTCAGCTGGAGACGAGATCTCTGAGCCTTCAACCCGGCTTCATTTGACAAAAGTTCTGACTGACGTTGAGAACAAATCAGGGGAGGATCCAGGTTCTGGTCAAGGGGTGAAATGACCACTTGTGGGGCCCGATTTCTACTTTTTGGGCGATTTGAGGTGGGTTGCACGATTTGAGCCAAATCAGTGCGAGCCAAATCAAAGCACCTATAGGCAGCGTCTTCCAAAAGTATGTGTACAGCAGTTTCATGGTCAAGATGAGGATTGATTTAGGACCTTTTGGGCTCTTTTGGTTCATTTTGGGTTGGGGATATTGCACTGGGAAGGAATTTGTCAAATTTGAATTTTTAGGTTTCTGAGATCTGAAAGGTCAAATTTGGAAGTGTAGGCAAAATGGGGTGTGAATGTAGAAATGTCTGCGTATCTCAGAAGGCCCAAATATTTGGTGAAAGAAGTATATTTATGAATTGTAGTATATTGTTTGGGGGTTTGAGAGGTTGCATTTAATTTTTGATTTTTGAAAATTTTTATGTGCTTTTTAGGTGGGGCTAAAGTTTGGGTTAAAAAGTCATTTTTCATAGAAAATTTAAGAATGGATAGTGGGCAATTCTTTTGGTTAATATGTAGATATTCTTATGAAACAATGTTTTAAAAGTTCTATTTGGTGAAATTTGTTCCATTTGGATGTGTGCTAAATGAGTTCCCAAGTTGTGAATATTAAGTGAAAAAAGTAAGAATTTTGACAAAAAAAGTGAGCCAAATTAGAGCGAGCCAAATCAGAGTGAGCGAAATCAGAGCAAGGCAAATCAGAGCAAGCCAAATCAGAGCAAGCCAAATCAGAGCAAGCCAAATCAGAGCAAGTGAAATTTCCTCAAATCAC
>JAAUXT010117240.1_pt1 | contig 24424 bp, 24 predicted proteins | sample 7278171 | NCBI WGS metagenome assembly JAAUXT01 (sample SAMN14350112, study PRJNA611818) | marine sediment metagenome | isolation source: surface marine sediment (1.8m) | place: French Polynesia: Moorea | collected 2018-08
CATTTGCATGTGTGCTAAATGAGTTCCCAAATTGTGAATGTTGAGTGAAAAAGTAAGAATTTTTGACAAAACAAAGTGAGCGAAATCAGAGTGAGCAAAATCAGAGGGAGTGAAATCAGAGGGAGTGAAATCAGAGGGAGTGAAATCAGAGAGAGCGAAATCAGAGGGAGTGAAATCAGAGTGAGCGAAATCAGAGTGAGCGAAATCAGAATTTCCTCAAATCACCGTGAGCTCCATGGAGCTATTTTTGGTGGATTCGACACTGCGCCGCAATGAGAGAGGTGCACCGACCACCTGGTCGAGTTCGAATTCGGCATCAAGGCTTTGGAAACTCCGAGGAAAGAGTTCAGTCTCTTGTCAAGCTGAGTCGACGAACCGTGTTCGTGGAAGAAAATGCAGAATGTTGTGGAGATCGGTCAATATCAAGTTGTAACTGTGGGGCTTGCGCTGAAGTGGATTCCCGTGGAGTCTCTTGCAGTGCTGTCCTTGAAAGCGTCAATTCTACATCGCTGTTCGCCCAAATTTATGTGCTCGCCTTGCCCTGGGTTTCTCGGGGCAGGCAGGCCGCAAGCCGGCATGGGAATTTGAACTAATGCTTCCGAAGTTGTCCAAACTCATCTTTTTCACTCCATAACTCGGTAAAGTGGATGTACTGGGGTCGTTGAGTGTCGTTGGCTGGTTCCTTCTCGCAGTGACAAGAAGTGGAGAGGAAGCAAAGTGGAGATTCTTGTTGCTCAGCCCGTGCTTTGCGTGCGACCGCCGATCCTGTGGGACAAAAGTGCTGTGAGGTGTTGGGAGCACGAGCGAAGCACATCACATCACTTCAGAACCGACCTCAAGGAGGCACCGACCTGGGTGGTGAGGAGAACTGTTCTTTTGTCCTGCAGTCACCAATAAATAAGAGCAAGATAGTGGACATGTCGCACGGATGACAGAGCAGTATCGATCAAATCCTCTATTTCTGGCTGGATTCGACCAAATGGGCGGGAGATGAGAAAACGTCTCAACACAGGTTGATTGGAATATCCGGCCAGGAGAGCTTTCTCGCTTGCTCGTTGCGATGCATCATTTTGTTGCACAATGGGTCTGGAGCAGCACTCGGGAATGTTCTGCTCTCCCGGACTTTCGGATTGGCCTGTTACAGACTCTACTGTGGAATTTGGTGTGCCCAGTCTCGTATCGTCGAGAAGTTGCAACGATGGTGGATTTCTAGGCCTTGATGTCGGAATGTCGGTCAAAGTTGCACTGGTCTATTGTCCGAACTCGGTGTGGCGAGTGATGTGTGTTCGCGCGCGTGTGCAGCGCCGGGGGAACCAGTCCGAGTGAAAGTGCCGGGACCCGGGGCGCCCGTCGGTCGGTCACGTGGTCGTCCCGGAGACGCCAATCAGACGGGTGCAGGTCGCGCCGTTTCTGCAGATGGACGAATCAGATAAAAGTCGCCGCATGTGGGTGGGTGGTCGGGCCGGTCAAGGGAAAGAACCAGCCAGTCGACCATTCTCGAACGCGTCGCTCCAGTGCTGCTGGAGGTGGGTTTTGAAACAAGAAATAGCATTGCGGGACAGAAAATGGTTTCTTCCCCCTCCCCCCAAGATGCGACCAGGGGTGTGGCAGAGTCGTGGAACCCCAGTTCCTGACTGAAACTCATTGTCATGGTTCAAGCACACTTTTCAAGTCCGCAGCCAACCGTTGCCACGGGCTCAGTGCAGTCACCGCATGTGTATGTGTCCGTAGACTGGCAAACCAATTTGGTACACACAGGGGTATTTTCAATCAACTGAGTTGCCCCCCCCCCACTGCAGAAGCCAACTCAAGTTGTTGTTTTTTTTTCAGGCAAACCCTTTGAAAACATTTTTCATTTTTGACAAAAATTTTCATCCTTTCATTTCGTATCGAATCTCACTGCCTGTTTGTGGTGGCCGCGGGCTCGTTGGTCTTCGATCTCTTGTTCCGTGTTTGACTGTTGTACGAGTAGGAAGGATGTTTTGAACGTAAAGCAAGTGTTGGGTGCTGCCGCGTCAAAAAAGTTTTTTGTGTCGAGCCCAACAACACAATTGAAGATAATCGCAGTGAATGGCAGAATCACGTGACACAGGCGCGTGTGGTGGTGTCGTAATCGATGGCGATTTACACCTTTTCCCTTCGAGCCAAAAGGATGAAGTTGTGTTTGCGTGCAGGTTCGATTTTCAGTCTCCGTGGAGAAAGGTGAGACGCTGGTCCGTTCGATATGCAACTCCAGTGCCCAGAGAGACTTGGCGAGACTAAGCATCACAGAACGCCCGCTTTTCTCAACATTCTGCACCGATTCTTGGACTTTTTGGACTGGTAAATGAAAGCGACATTGTGTGGCAGTTGCATCACGACGAACCCGTTCTGAGTGTGTGTGTGTGGGGGGGGGGGCGCCACCAACCAACTGACTCCTGGTCCGTGCGTGTCTTCAACTTCAAGGGCGTGGCTCTTGTTGGTTTGCTGCTCTCTCTGCGATGTTGCCGCCTCCGGTTGACAGGTCACTTTTTTGGAACAAACACACATCAAAAGTGTTTGTGTCCTTGATTTGGTGTCAACCAAGGTCCATTACTGAAACGCATCATTGGCGTGACAAAGAACCCAGTGTAACTTGTTCACGAACGAATGAATGTTTTTTTCGGCATAAAGTTCGTCAATTCTGAAAGGTCTCCATTACTATCTGCTAAAACTTGCTGCGGTTGGGGCCCTGAGTCTGCAGACTGCAATTTACCTGTCGCATAAACAGCGGAGGGACAAGAAGTTATCGGTGGTGCCGCCGCGGCTTCTCACTCCGCCATTTGTTTTTGTTACGTCTCTTGATCGTCTCCCACGTCCAAAATATTTATGGTCCGAGGAAAAAAGGATTTGTTTGCCCAGTAAATTAGTGTTTGTGTTGCGCAGACGGCCACGAGAGTTGTTTTTCGCGCGGCTCCGCCAGACGCGAGATACGGGCCGGACCAGAGGGCAGACTGGGGAACAAGATATCAGTCCAGATCCATACAGCTGACGTACAAAGCCCCAGTTCCGTGGTCCAGATCAAGTCGAGCGCTCTTTCTTTCATCAGGTCTTTCTGGTAAACTTTCTTTTTGGCGTTTTGGACCGGAAGAAATGTTGGTGTCCAGTCGTTGAAACAAAGAAACAAAATCATATTCCAAGAAAAATTGAGTTTTTTGAACTGCGACTGTGGGGTTAGAACCTCGGAGACTCATCACTTGAACCAGTTATTGAAAGATGTCACCTCAGAATGAAGCTGTTCAGATGGCGGTCTGTCGGAGAAAAACAGATTTTTCGGAAGAGGTCCGGTGTATTTTTAGAAACCGTCCATTAGTTTGGTTGGATGTTCCTGGGTTTGGTGAAACGCAAGAGGAATCGTGACGCCCATGTGAAAAATGAAGTTTCAACACTGTCAAAACACGTGCAGTCTAGTTGTAAAACCCACACTATGCAACACGTGCACGTCTCCCGTTCATTGTTCACTCATTGAAAAATTTTGCTTGTGAAACCAATGCTGCACAAACACAATGAATTTGCTTCTTCTTGGGGGAAGTTTTTGCATGGAACCCCGCGGATCGGTGATGAGTGGTGATATTTGGGGTCCGAGTCGAACTGGGCGTCTCCTTGGCAATCTGCAGGTGTTGTACTTGAGTGCGCCGCGTCGCATCGCATCGCATCACGAGCCGTCGCTTCCTCCGAACGTGTGGAACCCGCTGTCCGGACGGGAAGTCTGTGGGAATGAGAACCAGGTTTTGAAGATGGGGCGTAGTGACCCTGATACGACAGTGAGAAGGGATGAAACACGACAGAAAAACAAGTGCGAGCAGCAAGCTCCGTGTTTGGGCGCACAAATATCAAAACCTAAACTGCTTCCTTGCGCGCCTTTGAGTGTTCGCGTGCGTATCTTGCGCAAGTTGGTCAGAACTCCTGTGGAGACGGTCCATCCAATGTGGGGGACACAGGTGAAGAAACACGCAGAGCAGCTGGGAAACAAGGTGGGATGTTCTCTTTAAACCGCACCGTGTCATCTTGGACACGTCTGCGATTGGTGTTGATGATGGTCAGGCAGTCAGTCTCTGTTGTGAATATTTCATTCAGGTGCGCGTGTTGTTTGAATAGAGGCACGAAAGTACGTGCAGTCTTGCCGTTGGACTGAACTGATTCCATAACTGGCAAGTTCATGTAATTGTTGGATTACTCGTCAGTGAATTCTCTCCCCACGAGTTCAAAGAGGTTGATCCTCACAACGGTCAGGGGATCTGGACGGATTGGGAGGAAAGCTCGTCACAAAAGAAACCTCATTTCAGATAAATTAGCTTGTGGAACGTTAACATCCGCATGGCTTTGATCCAAATCTGCATTGGCACAACAAGAGTTTGTTTCCTTTGATACTGGACGCTCAACCAGATACAGGACGCGGCTTGTGTCCATCAAGGATGTTGCGTTTGTATTCGTCTCGAAACGGCAATACTTTCTTCGAATTCATTTCAATAGAACTGTTGGGAAATCTATTTACTCGAAATTTTGTCCACCAAATTGGCTTTTGTGAGAAGTAATTTGATTGGTTCCAAGGGTTGTGTCTTGCCAATTGCCAAACTGACAGTCAGGATAAAAAGTTTGATTCATTGAAGAAATACAATGGAATGGTATTGATCAGCAACTGTCTGGGACTGGATTGATCACTGAAGCGGGTAGTGTGTCTCCAGATGTGAGGAGATGGTAGGAGACGCCCGGAGTGGAGGAGTCCTCGGAGTCAGCTGTGCTGATCTTCAGATGGGGCTGAACACAACCGATCGAGGGAAACGTGGTGTGTGTGTGTGTGTGTGTGTGTGTGTGTGTGTGTGTGTGAGTGTGTGTGAGTGTGTGTGTGTGAGGGGGTTTGAGGAGGCTGAAATATTCCTGGTTACTTGTCCAAAGCTTCCATTTCCTTTGCAAGGACGGGGTTTTTGTCTGGATTCACAGGGCACCACCCCCGCCCCCATTTCACGCACCTCACACCGACTCAAGGCCACTGCTTCAAAGCCCAAGACAAGTCACCTGTCAATTTTCTCCCTTGCCCCAGACAAATAGGCGGGAAACCCCAACAGCGCACAGATAGACGTCATCTCCAGCGTCGCTTATCAACGCTGAAAAGTATTCTTGTTTGCAGAATTGGTAACGGCCACACCTTCGAGCAGTAAGACCTGTGTTTGCCTTTTTTGCACCTGAATCTGGCAGATGTTATTCACACGTGAGGGACTCCCGGGCCACGCGTCCGCGTGAGCACCAACAAGACGGATTTTCGCGCCGTATCGCCAGTGATATGCAATAAATATTTATCAAGCGCCCGGGTCCGTCTGGAAAAGCTCGTAACAATGAGGATTTCAGCTGCAAAATCAGCCTCTGGGGCCCGAGCCTCGGATTCAGCCGTGATCGGCATGCTTTCTCGACCCAAGTTTGCGTGCAGGTCACACTTTTGTTGAATGTTGTTTGTTGACTGAAGATAATGGGTCTGTCTGTCTCTGTGTCTTTGCAGATTTGCTGAAGTTCAAGGAAGAGGCGTTTCACCTCGGGAAGGTAAGTGTCGTTTGAACTATTTTTGTGCAAATTGTTGCAATTGAGACGGAAATCCTGAGACACGTCGTGCGCTCCAGACGGAGGAGGATCAGATCTAATTGTGTGGCACGTCAATCAACACTTGTCACCAAACTTTCACAATTGCGTTGGACAATTACCGGTGAGGTTGTGGGAGCACGCCCCTGCCCGTCGTCAGATAGTATGAATCAAAGGAAACAAGGCTCGATTGACAAGCCAAGACTGAAATGTCAGGCAGATTCAAGACCAAAGAGGCGGGGACAGCAGGAGTGAGCTGCTGGCCCCTCTTCCTTTCTCGTCGCATGTTCACCTCCTTATGAACCACCAAAGACAAAACTCAGCTTGTGTGTGTGTGTGGGGGGGGGGGGGAGGGCAGTGCTGGGAGACTTGAGCGAGGCTGTCATTGCGGACGGTGAAAATTTGTGTCACGAATGTCCTTTGTGTTTGTGTTTGGTTTTGCTCAGAACAGGTAAAATACAAGATTCCCTCGACAGCGACTTTGCTTTGTCGACTGGTGTTCGTCGAAAAGACGAGATGGTACGAGGAAGTCCTAATGAAAGGGTCTCATGTCCGCAAAGTAGGGTCTTCTTTTTGCCAATTCTCCTGGCAATTTGTGGAGTTGTTCTCAACCATGTGAGCAATCCTCATGCTGAATGACCAGTGCCAAAGTCGATCCCTTACCGACCAGTCAAAGCAGGTCAACAGAGGTTGCTCAGCGATCCTCCTGTTTTTTAGTTGGCTCAGAGTGATGCAGGTTTGTTTCACATTAGTTTTGTTGCACTTTGCAGTACTCCTGGTGTCAATGGAGGGCAAGCATGAGCCCCGTGCTGTTGTCAGGTTTTTGGCCAGCACCGGAGCCATGCCCATCCAGATTTGGAGACAACTGCAAACCGGATGTCATGCTGGTTCCATGTCCCAGAAAACAGGAAATGGTGCTGATGATTCTCCAGTGGTGACACCAGCATCAAGGACAAACCCAGGCCTGGAAGAGCTCGCTCTGCACGGACCCTGGAAGTGATCCAGAGTGTTTCCAACTTGTTGGCCCAAGACAGAAGGCAAACAGTGCATGACATGGCTGCCGAGGTAGGAATCTCCAAGACTTCTGTCCACCAAGTGCTGAAGAAGGATCTGAACTTGTCAAAACTCAGTCCCAAGTTTGTGCCTAAGGTACTCACTCAGGCTCAGAAGGATTTCCAGGTCTGCCTGTGTGAGATCAATTTGGCTGGACTCCGAGCTGATGACCGGTACATTGAGAAGTTTGTGACAGGAGATGAATCCTGGATCACTGTTTTGGAAGTGGAAACAAAGGCAGCTTCATGTGAGTGGGTGCAGAAAGGTCGCAATGCACCATGCCCAATAAAAGCCTTACACCAGTGTGCAGAAAAGAAGTCCATGTTCACCATATTCTTCGACCAAACTGGGCCAATTCTTGCAGAGTTCATGGCCCAGGGTGGGACAGTAACTGCAGACTCTTACTGTGATGTATTCAGAAGGTTGAAAGAGAATCTCAGGAGGAAGAGACCAGACAAGTGGAGGGGGAGAAATTTCCTGTTGCATCATGACAATGCCACCCCCCATACTGCCACTCCCACCCTTGCCTTCATTGGGGAATCAGGAATTGACATGGCACCACACCCCCCATACAGTCCAGATTTGGCTCCGTCTGACTACTTCTTATTCCCACACCTCAAAAGTGGTCTCCGGGGTCACAGATTCAGGAATATTCCGGACTTACAGACTGCAGTCTTCAGGGAACTGAGGCACATTGAGAAATCAGAGTTCCATGATGCCATGAACACATTGCCTCTGCACTGGATGAAGTGTGTCAAGTCGGGCGGCACCTACTTTGAAGGCTTCCATGTAGATGTTGACCCTGACGACTTTGGGTTGGAGATGTACCCAGGAACTGACAATGAGGAGGAGGAGGAGGAAGACTGACTTTGGTGCTTTGAACTTTCATTGCATGACTGTTTCGCCGAATGGATTCTGTTGTCTGTTTCCAGAAGACTTTTAAGCCATGTTTAGGCATTTTTTCTGGCTGTTTTTCATGTTCCTGCATGCTTTTACATTCAGTGTTGACATTAAAGTTGGTTCCGCAAAAATGCTTCATTTCATTCCGGAGATATCGGACAGGAGACCTTTCCATTAGGACTTCCCTCGTATCTGTTCCAGGTAATCGCGAACTCAAAACGAGGTTGACTATCTCTCACTCTTCCGGTTTCATTTTGCTCCGTTCCGACGGAAAACCCAGAGCGTTGGTAGAATGGCAGCTGCGACTTTCAAGATTTACGAGGGTACGGTTTGAACTGAAGCCAAATTAAGCTTTGAAAGGGATGACGCATGTTCTGTCGTCAAAGAAATGTGGCTCAGAAACTGGAAACCATTTGTCAAAGGCTACAGTTTCTCACAGTCTTCAGACTGTTTGCGCTCTCCGTGAAAATAAAACGCAAACCTGAAAGCCACTCACACTGGTCTCAGTTTGAAAAACAGTTTCACAACTGCAGGTTCCACCGCGCCGTTTCCGGAGGAGAACTTGTCGGGGTCAGGACACGTCAGCGCTTCTCATTTCGCTTCCAGTGTTAGCGCAGGATCAGCGAGCTGCTGGCAGCCCCGGTCACCTGGGAGCAGCGAGAACTGGGGGAGGATTGAGAGATTCACAAGACGCTTCCTCTTCGTTTTGCGGCGTCTGAATCACTTTGAAAAGAAGCCTCAGAGATATGTTCATCTTCGTTATTTCTCAGCCTTGTGGACCTCTGCAGACAGATTGTCCTGTGTGAAGGTAAACGCGGTCGGCTGGCGTCTCCGTGTTCGTCCTCCTTCCTTGGGCTTTGTTCGTGACGGATGATGGGTCGCCGTCCTCATTCAAAGGGAACTCATCTCTTTTGACAAACTCGCATTTGTCTGGGCGGGGTGTTTTGTTGTGGGTGTGACAGGGCGGGAGAGCTCAGCTGGTGTGGGTGGAGCGGGCGGTGATGGAGGAGAGGGGGACACTACATGTGGCTCGTTTGAAGTCGCGGTTGAACGCGATTGTAGAAACGAGCCGGGGTTCGGTCACCAAGGTGACACGGGTCGGATTCCCTTCCTTGTTTGCTTGACACGTCCTCGCAGCTTTGGAACCTGGAGGACGGTGTGTCTGAGTCATGTCCTGCTCGAGGTTATTTCATACTCTGCTTGTGGTGTCTGGTTTCTTGTTGCTGTCTTCCCGATGCAAACAACGTCTGAACGACGTGAGAAGCGCAGAGACACGTCCGCATCCAGCAAAGGTGGATCTGTGTCTGGAGCGGCCCAGGGCAGAGCAAACGAGCAGTGTCTCCTGCTGGCCACGTGGAAATGCGTGCGTCGTCCTTCTGCTTGAATCGAAGCTTGTTCTGACGGGAATGATCACATTTCTGCTGTGGACTCTGATCTGACATTTTGACGTGTGCTGTTTGTCGTGGTTTCAACTGCAAACGACACGTGATCGTTTGACCATTTTCTGTGAATCAGTCGTGAAGTTGTGTGTACTGTTGCCCCAATGTCGTGAGAACCACGATCGAGTACTTTCTGAAAAATTCAAACGTCTCAGAAAACAGATTGTTCGGTGTCATTGAAAATGTGAAATTGATGCTTCATGCTTGAAGGCCGGAAACTAGATTTGTACAACAGGTCTTCGTCTCCATGGAGATTGAACTGTTTGTGTCTGATCAATGAGTCACACATGTTGCACGGAGATAAGTCTCGGTTTATCTTGCATTGCTAATCGAGCTGAAAGCAAGTCACTAACACGGCAGCAGCGCATTCACGCGAGGAGCCCATAAAGAGGAGCACCGCGACGTTTGTTTTCTGCGGAGATGGGGTCCGGAGGGAGGGAGGCGCCGCCAGCGTCTCCACAGCCGATGAATCTCGTGGGACTTCAGTGGGGGGGGGGGGTCAGGTCCTGCAGATGAGTGCGCATGTGCAAAACGTCGGCGCCAGTCTTGTGAACTGGGATGGGAGTGATTGGAGGAGGATGTGTTTTGTTTCCTGCATGACATCTGTCAAAATCTTTCCCCAGGCCTTCGTTTGTTTCTAAAATTCAACGCTTGAAGACAGAAATCACGGTTTATGGTTGTTTTGCTTGAGACGTTGTGATCTGGAACTGGTGCGAGTACGGCTCGTTTCCAACCTTCATTGCCAGCAATGCTTCCAAGTCTGGTTGATGACCATACAGAAGGAAACACTGCATGGCACTGACATGTTGGGAGGATGTGGACCCAAACTGTTCCCAGCGAGCGGAAACCCTGGGAGGACTCTGACCGCGTGTCACAGCTGGTCCTGTCTGCTTCTTCCACTGACTGCGTCGAGTCCTGGTTCTCATTCTGACCGATTCCATTTTCCCAGGTGGTTTTCTTTGATTGGTGTCCCCCCGGTGGGACGACATGGTCGTGCATACATGTTCATTTTCGTGTGGCGGAAGCATGCAGCAGATTTTTCCTCAATATCACAGTGAAACACGTTTCGAACCTTTTGAAGCAGTTTCTGTTTGGACGGTTGGCTCCGTGAGTGATCACCCAAGAAAAACGCACACTCATGGAGAATGCCTTTTGCTTTGAAAATTGCGACTTTGTTGATACTTTGGTGCTCATTGCACACGGGTGTTTACGGTAGGGTCTGCTAGCCAGTTGCGTGTGTGACCTAGATCCCTGGTTTTGCAGTGGCGTTCACGCGCGTGTGTACCTATGAGCGAAACGCCGCGTATTGAAGACGGGACGTTCCCTCATCCAGACATCCACATGTACAATTGATGCATCTCCAGTGGCTCAGCTTCTCTTTTGCATTCAACGTAATTAGTGCTACATGTTCTGCACTTGTGCGTTTATTGCGCGGCTCCTCGCAGCATTTCGCTTCTTCCTGTTCTCATTACGCGGTGCAGCTCGTTGAGAAGCGGTGCACACGAAGTCACGACAATGGAGCGCGCTGACAATTGGATCTGGTCCCGTCGGTGCTGCAGGACTGCGCGTCGAGCCTAGCCTCCTGGCATCGGGCTCAGTGCCACCCCAAGTGCCGGAAATCAAATTTGTGAAACTGTGTGGGCCAAGACCACGCCAAATAGTGCATTTCAGAGTGCACATTACGCAGTTACTGAGGCGGCCGCACGTGTTTCCCTTTTCAATAGTGAGGTGCTGACCTTCCTCCTTTCCCGGTTGCCAAAACGCGAGACGCTGAAGAACCTCCCCGCCCCATTGCAAAGTCTGTCTTTCGTATGCAGGGCCTCGACAGCAAGTGGATGCATGCTCAACACTTTGAGACTGCTTTCAAGTTCCCACGCAAATTTACAGCCAGGCACGTCGCGCACAGGGTTTTGTTGAGCAACATCAGTTCCCTTTCCTCAGAGCGTGTGAGAGATGATTCTTTTACGGAGGAGACAGTTGAGGATTTATCGCACTGATTGAAATCTGGAAACAGTCCCAGAACGGAGCATACATTGCGTGCAACAGGTTGAAGCGCACAGAAATCCAATGGCGCATTGTCCACATTGTAGCGTTAGATTCTACGTCTCCAGTCAATGAAAAGTCACGATTGGTGCACGTCTTCACGCTCAGTGCGATGAATCATTCTCCGCCTGAGGACAGGGTTCTCACACTGCACAAAAATGGTTCCTGTCAAATCACACAATGACTTTTCGAGACCTTTGGTCTAGAATGGAGTTGTGTGATTGAACAGGAACGTTTTTGTGAGGTGAGAACCCATTTCTACCACGATGCGAGCTCGTACGACATGTTTGGAGATCGCAGAGTCGTAGAAGGTGGAACTCACTGGCCACTTCTCCGCCCTCAGTTTCTTTGGGTGAACGACCTCCCGAAAAAGAAACAACGCAAGTCCCAGATGCACCTTCACTTGTGCCGGTGTTCTGTGACAGCACTGGATCTGAGCGGAAGTGGTTCTGATGAGACAATGGAAGCGTATTGACTGTGTGTTCGGTGAGCTGTCCACGCAGCCCGGATCAGCCGACGCTTTGCATTGATTTGAGCTGCAAGGTGACTCCTTGTGTCAACCACCATTAGACGGACGGTCTGTTCCCTTGGAGTGCTGGGATCTTTCCGAGGACCTGGCGTCGAACTCTCTCTGCACTGAGTGGAGGTCTTCGTCAACAACCAAGTGAGCCAGTTGTGACCCGCCATTGTGAGAACCAGAGGGCCTGAGGGACCGGAGACTTTGGCTGCAGAGACCTCGCACATTCTTGGTGTTTGGAGGTGAGTTTGACAGTTTGCAGTTTGTTTTGTTTCTTGTTCCCGTAGAGGTGTCTGAACTAGTGTTTCTTTCTTTCTTTCTTTCTTTCTTTCTTTCTTTCTTTCTTTCTTTCTTTCTACCTGTCGGGAAAACCCCAATCCCAATCGCTCTCGCGCTCTTGTGCGTCTTAGAAGAACCAAGAAACGGTATGTGACAAAAAGAACCAGTTCGGGAGGACTCAGTGTGCCTTGTTGTGTTTTTCACAAGGTCACGGCTCGATTGGTCCAGAGAACTCGGCTCCATCAGGACAAAGGACAAACACTGCAACATTTTTAATGTCATTTCCACACAGAGGGAGTGGGGCGAGTTCGGAGCATGATCGTGAAACCAATTTGGGGCCTCGTTCTAGTTTCCTCGTTGCAGAGGATTTTCTCTGAGGCCGTAGCGTTTCGCTTGCGGTACGAGGCGAGTCTTTGGTGGGCGGTGGAGTGCACTGTTGTCGCAGGGGCGGATCAGGACGTGGCAGACAGTCGGAGACAGGCATGAAAAAGAAAAACCACTGCGTGTACACGTTGTGTGAATGTTGAACTTCGGTTCGGATTTCTCTCACTGTTGTAGCTGACACTGATAAAACAAGAAAAATTGTGCATCATCTTCACAAAAGCATTACGAACCAGATTTGAACAAAATGAGACTTTTCTTTATTTTGAACAAGGTTCAAAACGCTGGGTGCAAATGTCAGATGTCGACTCAGATCTTTGCCAACAGACCGCTTTTCAAAAATGTGGGTGGCTAAAGGTGCGGTGCTCTGAGTGCAGAAAGGCGACGGAAACGGAAGTGCGCAGATTCAATTGTGTCTCCGGCTCTGGACACGAGTGAAGCGGCGACGTCAAAGCGCTCGGCATTCCCGGCGCAAAGCGACGCGACCAGACAGGAATTTGCAATAACGGAAAATGAATTATTGATCTGGTTCATGCGCAGTTTCCAAAACTTTTCCGCTGTCGGCTTAACGTTGGTGGTCTTACGAGGATTGGACGAATCAGACTTGAGCCCGAGGGAGCCGTTACGGAGAATCAGCTCGGGTCGTTCCGTGCACGCTCGGGGGGTGGGTGGGTACCGGATTCACCCGTGTAAGGCGGACATTTTGCCGCCCCACCTTCACAAAAAATATTGCACCAAGAAAGGCGTGCGTCCTTGGGCTCAAGGTAACGATTTTCAATTGGACTTTGGTGCTGGAAAATAGAGGTTGATGTTTGGTGCGTCTTATTCTTGAGTGTTTACACGGATGAATACGGCGTGTGTGGAGAGTGGTGGACCACCGCTGGGCCCCGCAATCGCGTCACACGTATTCGTCTGATGCATCGAAAGGCCTCATAACCTTTGACCGCTGAGCGCCTTTGTTGGGACGGAGTGACAACTTTCTTGATTTCGAGACCGTCTCCTGAAGTGGGGATGGAAGGTTGTTGTGGTTTTCTCTTTGTGGAGGCGAGGCGCGCTGAGTTCCACCGGGGCGAGGCTTCCCCCCCCCCCCGGGGTCGTGACGTCTCGTGCATCACGCTCTGTCTCAACTGTCACTTCGCGTCATCCGGCGGGTCGGGGCAGTGGAAAAATCGAACAGCCCATCGCGAGTGCACGAAGTTGAAGAGCGCTGCGTTCCTTTGACTTTGATCCCGGGTCCGATTCCGGGATTTTCGTGTCTCCATTCTCCGTCCCAAATCTAATGATGTCAGCAGACACCGAGCTTGAAACAAAAGAGGTTTTTGAATTAGTTTTCTGCTCTATTTGAGATTTTTTTGCTGCTGAAGGTGGGCGCAGGTGTTCATCAAGAACGCACGAGAAATGTTGCCACGAATGTGTCTCACTTGTCAGTGTGTTGAAGTCGAGTGTTGTGGTTGAAGTGAAGTCTACATTGTTTTCCTTCTTCGAAGCGCAGCTGAGATCGGGCGCCTCAGCCAGAGCGGTGCCAAGTATCTTTTGTGAACTTGTTTCGGAATTTCGTGACTGCAAATCCCCAGCTTAACAAGGCGTTGTAATATCCGCGAGACAACTTGATCTGTTTGGCAGGTTGGACGTTTTTTGGTGGATTGGGAAGTGCGCGGATTGTTCTGGCGATTTGGTGCACAGGGGGGGGGGTCAGATTCACAGGGCGTGGCTCGTCCCTCGGTGGAGTCGGTGACGTGTGGCGGCGCCACCGGCGTCTGGTTCTGAGCCTCATTGAGTCCTGACCAACCCACGCGAAGTGACTGGGTGGTGGTGACTGACTGGGCAGGGTGACGTGTTGCCCCATGCAGATACGGGGTTGGGGTGGGGTGGTGAGGTAACCCAATGCAGTGAGTGGGTTGTCGTGGTGAGTTGACCCACGCAGTGAGTGGGCGGGATTTGTCGTCTTTCTTGGTGAGAGTGAATGCTTGTCTGATGCCGAATTTCAGTGGGTTGTTGGAGTTGCACGTGTTTAGATTTGGTGCAGCCGTTTCGCGCCGCGGCGTGGGCCGAACCACCCCGAGCTGGACAGCCGCGAAGTACCTACGTGTATCCCTCATCAGCTACAAGTACAAGTGCGCTACGGGCGAACAGCTGATCTCCGCGCTGCGCGGCGCACGTGGCAGCGGCTGCGCGGGGCCCAGTGCGAGAAAAGCGCGGGGCCCAGGGAGAGAAAGCGCCGTGGACCATGATTACATTACGCTCGTAATCCTATCAAATCCGGATCGGCGGGTTCCCCGAGGTTCACGCGCGCGCCCCGGGCACGATGAATGTTTGTTCAACCTGCCTCGCATCGCGGGACGTCGAGCGGCGCGTTGTTCGTATTCTCGGCCCGAGTCGTTGCCGAGAGACCAGAAACGAGGCGTTTCTGTGTGGATCAATGGGCTGGGTGCGGACTGCTGACAGACAGGCCGCACGAGAGCGATTCGGGAAGGCCGTGTTTGCTGTGGGGCAGCGATGCTTGTCGCGAGGATCTGTCGCGACCTTCCCGTCGCGTGTTCATCATTCTGCTCTGAGGGATCTTGGTTGGTGTGTGGTTTCCAATTTTATTTCTTGATATTTTTCACTCAGAAAGCTACTTTTTGTGCTTTGTGGAGAAATGCTTCGAGATTTCTCATGTGTGAACCAAAAACTGTTGAGGTTACATGTGTGCTTTACACATGAATTCTGTCTGGCAATGTGAGGGTGAGGGTTTCTGCGACAGTTTTTGCGTCGCTCCGCCTCACGTTTGTTTCCGTCGCCCCGGAGCGAAGGATGTGGAGAGGAAGCGTTCACTTCCGAACCTCCAATTACGTCGCTGTTCAGCGGGGTCACACCTGGAGAGGTGCGCATGCGCGGTGCTGCCGAATGTGTACGAGTACAGAAAGGAACGAAAGGCGCGGGGAGCTTGCGTGAAGTTCGTGTTCGGAAAGGTTCGAATCTTTGACGCCAGTTCGCGAAAGTCTAAAAACCTTCCGTCAGTTTGAAGCCCGTGTTGTTTGGGAAATTTGCTCAAGAGTCAAAACGCGACGACGCAACAAAGTGTCGGAGCGAGAATTCTCCCGCAGAGCGCGATGGGAAGGGTTCGGGCAACCTCGGTCTGTCTGTGCCCAGGACGCGCTGAGTCAAGTCGGGGTCTCTCCCTCACCCCTCGGGGGGACGTCTCTGCTCCGAGATCGTCCGGATCAGCGGGCTTCGCTGCGCACATCGCGTGGAGGGGATCGCGGGGCATCTCCGAGAGAGATCCCAAGTTGATGGCCGCTTCTGAGAATTGTGGCTCAGTGGGGGTTTTCCTGATCTCCCTTTTACGACATTTGAAACAAAGTTAGATGAAGATTGCGATTGCATAGAGAGGCCACTGGGTAAAGTGATGGTTGTTGTCCCCGTGTTGGACTCGGGACTTCGTTGCGTCTTCAAAACGTTGCAAGGGTCAGGGACCACTGATGTCTCCCTTCTGTGACACGACAGGGAATTTTCTTTGCATTTCGAGCTTTGCTAGAAAGAGGGAGAAAACGAAAATGAGTCTCAAGCTGCCACTCACGTGTGAGAATTTCTTGTCTTTTTGTGAATCTTGCGGCGTGCTGGAACTTACCGGTGGTCCAGCTCCGGCTGTTTCTCCGGTCGTCTGGTTGTCGCGTGGGGTGACAGGTGCCTCAGGGGGCTCTGGGACAAATGCACTGTGAGTTCCGAAATAACATTTGTGTTGGGTCAGCTGTGATACATGGCAAAGTAGTGAACTGATTGTTCTGAGATTGTTTGGTCTTGTCTTCCTCAAAATAACAGGTTGATCGAGCGGCAAGCAATATTCCGTGTTTGGATGGTGGTGGGCCTTTTGCGGTCAGGTGGTGCAAACACTGTTGGAGACGACCCAGTGTGGTTGTCATTCCGCAGAATGTCTTTGGATCCTCGCATTTTTACAAAAAAACTCTAGAAAGAGTCTTCACAAAACTTTCCGCAACAGAACTGCCAACGATTCAACCAGTTCTTCCTCATTTGAGCTGAAAAAACTTTGTGGTTGAACCACAGAGTAGCAAAGGCATTCTGCTCCAAAAGTGTGAAAGTGTAAACTTGCTTGTTTCAAGGAAAGAAACGAGTAAGGTGCCCTATGGAGCTCAAGTGTGGGAGCAGAAGGTTTCAGCCCTTTGCGCCCCAACAAGACAGTTATAAATGATTGGTTCAGAACAGTTGGACAGTTTTACGGACAGTGCCTTTGACGGACCAGCACCGCCCCTTGAAACGTTGACACAGTAGAGAACTGCGAGCCTTGTAGTGTTCAGGTTCGGTGTCCACACGTCCCTCTTGATTGACCGTCGAGGCAACACAAAGCTGTGGTTCTCCCTTGAGCACGTGTGTCCGGTGATGAAGTCACACACTCCGCACGCCAAGTTGTCAAGAACAAAAAATGGGCTCCTCTGAAGATTTCACCAAAGCTCCTTCGACACATGAGCGACTGATGAGGCGTGTTCCCAGTGAAAAAACTATCCGTTTGACTGTCATCAAGGAGGTGATACGAGACTTCCTATGGGCTTGGACGTTGTTCCGTCACTTGATTGACGTCTCGCGCTCAAGACAAGAGGGAATATCCGCTGACCACGATGAGGGCCACATGCTGCTGCTGCTTGACGATTCCCATGTCGGTTTTCCTGTGAAGAGGACCAGGTTTTCATGGCAACCTGTGAGAAGAGCCGGTGTAACGAAATGAGGAGACGCCCCATATTTTTGACACGGGGTGAAGACTGTGATGGTCTGGAAATGGGGTCCTGCTCCTGCTCCCGTCAACTCTGACCCATCAACTCATGCCTCATTTCAACTCACACACTTGATATCAGTTGTCACAGGCCACTCGGAGCTTTTAATGAGTGCATGGCTATTTCAGGTGAGAGCTGAAATGGCCAGGCACCCGTGTCTCCTCATTTGGGGTGGCTGACCACTTCGTTACACCGGCATCTGCAGGCTCCGCGCAACAAGCTGCAGGTGTTTTCTGCAGGCGCTCAAAAGAAGGCTCCCTGTTGGTGAAGGACGCCGCTGCGTGTTTCGGACACCAGTCCACGTTTCTCGTTATGCACAGTCGAGGAGCCCTGCCGGACACGGACCCAAGTGCCTGGTGCACTCGGTAACGCCCCGCGTGGTCACTAACACGGCCTAACGAGTCCCGAGCAGCCGCTCATTGTCCCGTAAAAACCTCCGAGACGTTCGCTCATTACCGTTGTGTTTACGAGGGAAAAAACACAAAGTGGATGACCAGGGGATGCGAGTGGATGTCTCTCAAGTGACGCCTTCCGGGTTGTCATTGGGCCACAAATGGGGCGTTGGAGGAGGTCCACGGGGAGGAGAACTTGAGCCTGATACTGGTGGTGGTGGTGCTGGACCAGAGATCGAGGTCACCGGGATATTACTCGAGCACAATTAGGATCAAGGCACGCGAGCAGTGGCATGAGACCAAAGTGTGCGTGTGTGTGTGTGTGTGTGTGTGTGTTGTCTGTGTGTGTGTGTGTGTGTAACTGTGTGTTGTCTGCGTGTGTATGTGTGTGTGTGTGCGCGTATGGGTGTGGGATATAAGCTGGCCGCGCATCTGTGCAGGCTTCGTACTACGAGGTGTTTCCTCAGCTTCAATGAATGTGCGAGAGAAACAGCGTCCCTTCATCTCCCTGGTTGCTCTCAACAGTCGCAAACACTGAACATCAGCACGACAAAGATGCAGACGATGAGTCGTCAAGTCGTGGCTGATCTGTTCCACAAGCAAAACACCATTTTCGTATCAGCGTGTCGTGTGAAGTTCGAAGGACCGGTCCGCGAGAACCAATCTGCATCAGGTGGCAGCTCTGCCGCTGTTCCGCGAGCCAAGTGCGTAATTTCAACGGACCGGTCCAGCCTGAGAGGAATGTCGGACCGAACGTTGTGCAGTGCACGCATTCACGCCGAGTTTATTGTGTTTGGTAGGTAAGGGAGTGGGAAATCCAATTTGTGTTGAACACGGGAGCAGCCAGAGTGGTCCTCGCGTCGCTCATACCAAGTACCAGTCTGCGATGCCTGGCGTGTTGAGGTAGGTCCACGGGGCGTAATCTTTCAGTCACTGTATCCGCGGCCGTGGTGTGGGCTCGTAATCGCCCAGTTAGCGCGGGAGAGTCAAGGCCAGGTGGCGCTGGGTGCGTCAAGCCGTGGCGCCGTTGTTCCACGCAATGGACTCAGTCACAGTGCGCAGTGGACTCGAGTTAATCTTTCTCCTACACCAGTGTGGCTTTCCTTGACTGGAAATGTCCAGACTGCCGCCCACTGCTGCCGTGACACTCGAATACAGATGAGAAAAGCCCGTGTGGGGTCAAGTCTTGGACCGAAGCCGCCAATCAAACCCACAGATTCCAGTGACTCCAGGCTCCGCGCGTATGAATCTGGAATGCGGTACGTGTCAAGAAGTGCGCTCGTCGTACAAAGACCACTCGGATGATTTTCCTGAAAATAGAAGGCGCTTTCCTGGATTGTTTGCTCCCACGCGTTGGGTGGTTGTGAGGCAACACATCATTGGAATTCCGTGTTGTGTGTTGCTTTATCGGGGACTGACTGTTCCTTCTCCTTGGGATCAAATGATGAATCACACGAGGTGCCCCGGTTCCCTCGGGAACCTTGATCGCTGAGTCTCTGGAGGGAGTCACTGACCGATCTCACGTGCAGGGCACACCTGGCGGTGAATCTTGGAGTCGTGATTCTGATGGATGAAGATGACCTTGGTTTCGGGATATTACCTTGGCTCCAGAAACGTGTTGGTTGGTGGTTCTTTCCTGAGCCGTTTGGTTCGGTTTCCTCACGTGATGTTTCTCACTGTGCTGTTCGCACCAGCATGCGCAAATGTAGCCACAACAGCTTCAGTAACTTTCACCTGGACGAAAATAAACCGTGGAAGCAGACAGACGCAGACGCCCGTGGTGCGGACTCGCGCTCGTTTTCTGTCGCGTTTTGAAACTGACCGCTTGTCACCCCCAGAGGCTCCCAAAGAAACAGACTGACTCTGCGCCTGTAGGAATGTCATATCTTTGCTGTACAAATCGCGTCCCTGGTCATCGCCGAGCGGGAAGTCCTCTCATCGCCGCGCACTTGAGTCCATCACCGCTGAGAGACCCTCAAGCCCACGATAAAAATTACGGCGCCGGACCCTCCGACGACACTGCAGAATGAAAGAGTCTCTGGAGAGCGGAGCGCGATGGTGCTCGCTGTCATTGTGTGGTCACGTAATGAGGTGAATACCCGAAGCGCTGTGCTGTAGACTGGGTTCACACTGGACCTGCCATACTCGTACCTTGCGTTTCGGACAAGGCGACGGGTGCTGCGTCACGAGCAACGACTCTGTGTCTTGGGGTCAGCGGATTCTGAAAGAGTTCACACAAAAATAGTTCCTGTGAAATCAGACGACTTTTCGAGCCCTTTGGTCGAGAAAAGAGTTGTATGATTGAACAGGAACCATTTTTGCAGTAGGTGAGCTCACTTTTACCACAATGAGGTGACGTATGTGAGGCTTTGTGACTGCAGCGTGGCAGAATTCGACGGTACGAAAACAAGTCTGCGGTCGCTTGCGACGCAACGTTCTGGGACGCGACGAACGTCGTGTCCACTGTCCAGACCTCAGTGGGGGGGGGGGGGGAGACGACGAGGGTCACATTAACTGAGCGAGACAGCAGAGCGCGACTGATGAGGAGTAATTGTGAGGCTCCATTTCCGACTCTCCCGGCTGGAACAACCGCGGCTCCTCAGTCAGAAGATACGGGAAGAGCCGGGGCTGTGAGGCCTCCCCTCAGGATTGGCTCTGATGTTCTGGGTCAATGACACTCGTCAAATTTCGAGGGAGAACCGGAGCGGGGCTGCGGTAGAATGCAAAAGCCACAGAAGTGCTGTTGTTGCATGCCAATTCTAACATTTGCAAGTGAAGAGAAAGGCGCGCCTTGCATTTCGTGCAACAGGTGGTTGTCCCTGACTGGTTTATACATTAACTTTTGCGTTGATGTTGAGACGTCAGGTCTGTCTGTTGATGCTGCTCTCCTGCCGCTAAGATACGTGCGCGCTCATCAGGCTAATGAGACGGGAGCCTGGCTGTCGAGGATGGAATGAAGTGTCAAAAACTCCGGGGAATCTTGCAACAAGAGCCGCGGCTTGTGGAGGATGGGCGAAAATGATGGGTGAGGGTCGTGTCAGCGGGCGACACGCAGAGGTTTCTCACTAATGAGACTTTTCAGCGGAATTCGTCGCGGATGGAAGTCCGGCTGCCCGGCCCCGCCCACTCTAGTCCCCGGAGAGTCGCCACCGCCGCCGCCGTCACACGCTGCGGAAACCTTGACCCACGCAGGAAATCTTCCTTGACGAACCATTGTTCACACGAAGATTCCTCGGCGAATCAGTGACCAGGGTGAGGCTTGAGGTGAACGCTGACGATTCAGCGCTGGGGACACGCCACAAGTTGCAGGCACGACGCACAAGGCTCAAGCTCGAGGACATTGAACTCAAGCGTTGATTTAATTTGGTGAAACCAACGGGCAAACAGGGAAAGGTTGGATGGCAGCTCATTAGGCTGCTGCCCTGGGCCCTTCTGTTTCGGCTCGCTGGGGCCTGAGGCAGATCCACGGTGTCTCCCCATCGTCTCAAAGTGTTCTGCTGTATCCTCAAATAACTTGACTTTGTCGCCTGCAAGGCGAAAGAACTCGGTCAGGCTACTGATGCCTCTTCTTGAGAGAATGGGCGCAGGGTATGGAGTGTGATACAGCGAGACGCCTCAGGTACCAACTTACGTTTCCGTGGCGACAGAACTTTCCTGGTATTGCAGTGTTTTCATGTTTTGTAACACAAGCTTCGTCTCGTTGTGAGTGCTGGGAAGCCTTTTTGGTGTCGGGTGTCACTGGTCACGAAAGAAGAAGAAACTTGGGCAGTTGTCCGAGAGTGCAGCTTTGAAGCTTAAACAGCTTTGACAGAAATCCGAGCCGCATTTGTGTGGGTGTCGCAAAGTTCAAATTGTGGAAACACAGCTTGACAGGTGAGTCATTGTGTCCAAGACCTGAAGAGGCTATTCCAAAGAATTCTGGAGCTGGTGACACGAGCGCGAGACTCGCGAAGTTGTTCGGGCAGCTCCGGTGGTGGACACGGTGTGGGTGTGTGAGGCGAGCGGTCGGTCATCAGGACCTGCAGCCGCAGCCGCCACAGTCCACCAGCCGCATACAGCGTCGCTGCGATTCGTGCGATCTGAGGAGTCTGTGGGAGCTGGACGCTGAGCAAAAAGTTGCAGGTATGTCGCGTTTTGTGTGAATTTGGAGTCAAATCTGGCCTGTCTGTGGAGATTGAAGTGAGGACGCAGAATCTGGAGCATTCTTTGTCGCCAGGGAAACAACGGTAGTTGTTTTGCAACACTCGGGTGTTTTTGAGAGGTGGGAGAAATGAAGCGCACTTGTGGAGTTTCTATTTCAGCGTCTGCAATCAAATCTCATCGCGTTTATTGGGCTTCCTCGCCCGCTCTTCATTTGATTGTCAATTTGTCGCAACGTCTCTTTTGGCGAAAACCCGATTTCTTCGCACGTAACTGAAGCTTTTTTTTTGTTCCTTGTGGGACGCACGTGTCAGTTTGTGAAGGTTTTGCGTCCTTCTAATGCAACAAGGTTTCAGCCGTCAAAAACAACACCAGAAGCGGAAAAAACTTTTTCTTTTCTTGACTTGGGCTTTTGGCAGCCAGAGACAGAGTGACGGGTGCCTCGATGCCTCGGGCCCCCAGGTGAGATCCTTCTCCTGCAGATTGGCTGCAACAGAAAGGCATCAAAATGACAACAGCCCTTCTCGAGTTTGTTGTGCACGACGCGTCGAGACGACGTGCAAGACGCTGCTGACGACGACAAGTCGCGTCGCACACGACGTTTCGTCGTGTCGTGATCGGAGTCGAAAATGAGGCTGGCTACCGGACCAGATTTCCACATTCTTGTGGGAGGTTCCCCTTGAAACGTGATGTGAATGGGGCGGATGTTTAGCTGGATGATCCCTCAAGTGGTGGCGTCGGTGGGAGTCGAGGAGGAGGTGGAGGGTCACGACAGGATGTCGTGTCGCCTTGTTGTGCGACGTCGCACCGTTCGACAGTGCAGGACGTCTCAGGTTTGTACCACCAAATGTTCCGGATGTTTTTCCGACGAAAAACTGTGGAATTTGGTCAGCTTGGACTGTTTCCTCACGACACTTGTGGCGATGGACCAACAAACAGGTTCTTTTCGCTTCCATTCTTTCTGCGGCCACGATTAATAATTCGTGACCCTTCAGCCTTTCATTTCTGGTGCAAATGAGATTGACTTGTTTTTTGCAACTCGCGCAAAGTAAGCGCGAGCTCCTTGGGGCCCCAGGTCTGAGTGCGTTTTGCCGTCCGTCGTGCAACTTCAGTTCTGCTTCAAATCACACCCCGCCGCAAAAAACTGTAGCGGCGTTGACTTTTGGCTTTCAATAACATTGCCATATTCTCAGTCGGACTCTGGTCAAATGGGTCCGCACTGCTCTGCACTCCCGGTGCGTCAGGGTGCGTTTGATGCGGCGTCTTTTTGCTCTTTATGGCCAATTGGAGGCATCGCCTCCTGAATGTTTATGCACCCGTTTGTTGACAGCGCTGCCAATGGGTGGACGCAAAGCGCCCGTGCGCACCCGAGTCAAACACGATGTTGTGCGGTGCAAAGCAAAGCTTTGCTGGGAACGAGCATTCGGCATTGAGATGTAGCTTTTTGCTCGATACATGGATTTGCACCAAGTAATTTGACGGGTTGGGGCACAGAGAAAGAATGGACCAGGCTGGCCACCCACGGAGTCCGCTTCGTGACGCGGCAGAGTCCAGAACCGTGACTCCTTATGGTTGGGAAAGGACAGCAAAAATACTGTTGTACTCGTATTGAAAGCACGCGGTCCGCCTGTCATTGAAGCCTCAACGTGTGTGGGGGTGGGGCGACCGAGCGGACGAGCAGACTGGTCACTGCACACTTCAAAAGCAGAGATTGGATTGTGGCCAGACAGGAGGGGATTGGGAGTCCACACCACACACATTCGCGCACCCACACACGAGCAGTGGTCAGAACAGACGTGGGTCTGCTGAAACCTTACCTGACAAAGGTCTGTGCCAGAACAACACACAGTCGCATCACTGCGCCCAGTCAGATTGACTTCGGTCGCAACGCAGCCAGCGTGAACCCGGCCTTAGATCTGTGTGCCAGGTGGGAGAGGAGACGGCGCGTCGCAGCCAGACTATCTGCGGTGAAGGGAAGGAAGCGGTGGCTGCCCGCGTCCCGCGGCGCCGTGCTTCAGTCGCGGGTCCCCGGCTCCTTTCCCCGCGTCGTGCTTCACTGTCGGAAGGGATTAATTTTCCGCTCACGACTCTTGTCAACTTGGGAAACGTGGATTGTTTATCGCTGCCTGATTAATTTGTCGTTGTAAGCGTTCCTTGTCTTGTCATGTTTCCCTGATTCCTTGTAATTGAGAACAATTCTGCACTTGCGCTGTTTGCACATGGGAGTTGGGGGGAGGGGGTTCTGGCATCACCTACAACAAAACAAGCCAACACAAAGTGGGTCTGGGATAAGATCAGGTCATCCCTTTGTCTTCCATGCAGATTCGTGACAATTGATGAATAGCTACAGATCCGGCTCGTTTCTCTCCCACTAGACTCGCACTGATTAATTCCAGAGCTGCGAGGCATCTTCAATCGACACATGAGAACTCCCCTCCTCTCCCCCCATAGCTGTGCCCCCTCCCCCGCGTCCCCAAAATCTGTGGATTGGAGCCGAAACACGAGCGCTTTGTATCAGGGGATCCCGCGCTGCTGGTGATTGCAGGAAATTGCTCAGTCTCACAGGGACCGCGAAGAAGTGTTTCAGAAAGGCAAAATCCGGATGAAAATGAAAGTGCGCTGAGGGCTGAAGGCGGGCACTCACTCACTCACTCACTCACTCACTCACTCACTCACTCACTCACTCACTCACTCACTCACTCACTCACATGTCTCACTCACTCACTCACATGTCTCCCTCCCTCACATGTCTCCCTCCCTCACATGTCTCCCTCCCTCACATGTCTCACTCACTCACTCACTCACTCACTCACTCACTCATTCACATGTCTCCCTCCCTCACATGTCTCCCTCCCCAACCCCCCCCCCCCCCCAACACCAAAACCCCAACACACACAAACACAAAGCGGGGGGGGGTGTCCGGCG
>JAAUXT010001435.1_pt1 | contig 24423 bp, 27 predicted proteins | sample 7278171 | NCBI WGS metagenome assembly JAAUXT01 (sample SAMN14350112, study PRJNA611818) | marine sediment metagenome | isolation source: surface marine sediment (1.8m) | place: French Polynesia: Moorea | collected 2018-08
GACCCCACCAGACAGGATAATTCTGATTGAGAAACCCTGCTTCTTGGTCAATTTTGTTCAATAATGTTTTGCAAAGGCAGAAAGCACTTCCAAAATGTAGAAATCTTGATGTACATAAAAAATATTTTGACGTTGAGGTTGACGTTTTCAATTTCAAACGTCATGTTTAAACTCGCTAATTACTCTGTTTTGTGTGTCTGTGCGCGTGGAGGTCCAGTCAGCAGCAACAGCTTCGGTCTCACTCGCGCACCTGACCTGTTCCAAATGCTGGACATTCCATTGGTGGGCAGTGGCAAGAGGTTTGGTCTCAATCTGGGACCAAATCTGGTGTCATTACTGTACCCCCAGGTAAGGCAGTAGCAACAACTTGGATGTCACCCTGGGACTCAAAGCTGTTGTCACTGCCAACTCCCCCCATGAGGCAGTGGCAGAGATGAGGTGTCACCCTGGGAACCAAGCTGACGCTGCTGCTGGAGCCCCTCCCCAGGTTTGTTCTCACTTTGGGACCTGTGCTGTTTGTAGTTTTGTGTATTTGAAGCCCATGCACCTGAGAGACATGAATGAACATACAACTCAAAAACGTTCATGGTTACAACCAAAAATAACATCTTGAGTGGAAGTGTGCCTCAGGTGGCTGAGATCAGACAGCCACGGTCTGGAGTACAGTTCTTGGCATCAAAAATGCTGACAGGACATTTCAGCAAAAGTTGACATTGGATCCTGCCGCGGTCGTGATCATCCAGTTTGAAGACAATAAATTGGCGCGAGCACGAAGAGGTTATTTGCCACGAAGTGGATGAGAATCTGCAGTGTGACGAACAACAAAACCCAGGGAGAGAGAGAGAGAGAGAGAGAGAGAGAAACCACAACCGACAAAGAATCAGACAATGCATGGCGAAAGAAAGAGACAAATGGTGTGTTTTGTCTGCAAGTTGGAACGAGTGTGCTGCTGCGTTGAACTTGATGTGCTGAACAAAACTGGTTGACTCTCTTTGATCTGGAAAACACCAGCCAGTCTGGAGAGCTTGGTGAGGCTTGTTCAAATTCACACAGCAGCATGTTCTCGAAACACAACCTAGACTGAAGGTAATTCCTCTTGCGTCCACTGTGGCTCGTTTGTTGCAAGGCGCTGTCTTCCGAGAGATCAGTCACCAAGTCAACAAGAAGAAATTGATGAGCTTGTGCATGGTATTGAAGGATACTCGGGGGTGATGCCATCATTCACTCATTGTCACCACATCACCTTGTTTTGTGTCCAATGGAATCATATCACGTGAAATAATGGACTCAGGCTTCGAATGTTTGCTAGACATGCAAGGAAAGTTTTTGTGGGATCTGTGGAGAGAAGATTCACGGCCCCCAGTTATCTTCACCATCATGTGATTTTCTATTCTTGCAGTTCGGTGGTTGCGCGGATACACGAAAGTTCAGCAGCAAGCAATGGAACCTTCAGGGTGAAGATCGTCACCAAGTCAACTTCTTCAAAATGCTCAAGTTTTTGTTCCAATAATTGAAGTTGATCGCTTGCAAAGCAGGAGACTGTTATCATCATTGTGTGATTGTGTACAAACAGATCTGCACAACGATTTCTGTGCATGGCCCTGGAGCACGCTGAAAAGAGAGTTTGATTTCACATGTTTGTCCATTTGTGCAGGTCTCATTTTTGGCGGGTCATCAATTTGTAGTTTTTCCCCTGGACACTGCACGGGCTACTTTTTGCTCTGTTATGTTGGCCAGACCTCGTTTGGGGTACAGGTTCAACGTTCGCATTTCCTTGAGATTTCCCTTCTGTTGCAGTTTGTTGTTTGTTCACTCGACTGGGTTAAGCCGTGGAAGAAAATGTGTGAGGAAGAGGCCTGTGAGCACCCTGAAGCCTGTGGAACATTCTACTGGTTTATTCTGCACACACCGTGTATTTTTTGTTGCAAAAAACTGGCAAACCCCTTGTATTTTTGAAACCATACAGAGCACAAGACAGTCTTCTCAGGTACACACTACGTTGCAGAAAATCGCGGGATTCCTTTTGGAACTAGAGATGCCGCAAAAAGACGGCACATGAAAGAGTCGTTCATGCTTTGAAAGCAGAAATGTTATCTTGAAGTTCACCCATTTCGAAAGATCATAAACTTGTTCTCTCCAGCAATCGAACAGAAGGGCCCTGCTCAAGGAGTCCTCGAAAATGCCGTCTCGTCGCCCTCATCAGTGCAGTGTGGAAATTACATCTTGTACTTTTGCACATGAGCACGGCTTCAGCAAATGCCTTTGACAGTAAGTCTGATGAAGACACCTGGTGAAAGAAACTTGCTTTGTTTATCAGAGCTCTGTGAAAATTTCCAAGAGACTGACAACATTGTGTGCTTAGACACACATCAGATCAGAGAGTGAACAAGAGGACGCAGGTTCACTGAAACGTTGCAGCAGAAGTCTAGTTTCATCTCGGGGAAGACAATGCCATGGTGCTGATTCTATAATATGGTGTCCTGTCACACTCAATAGATTGGCGCACTGTACGAAAGCCTTCCAATGCTGAAGACTCTCAGTGGCGAATTTGCACGTAATATGTCTTATCCTAAATGGATTTTTGACATATTGTCATTCGAGAGAATCTTTATCTTTAACTGCTGTTTCTTTCGCCTGTGACCGAACCGGGGCGCTTCTTTCTCTCTGATCAAACCATACGAGTGTCATGCAGCGACAGAGAAGCAATGTGTACACAGCACCCAGAAATATTCAACGACAAAACACACATTTGTTCAGAATACAAAAAGAATTGTGAAAAGAAGCATCCATCATCGTGGCTTGCAGTACCTGGGATTAAAGCCCCATTAATCAGAAACAAAGTGATCCGGCTCTTCCGCAGGTGCTGATGGATGCGCCAGCAGTTTGGACATTGAAACGAATTCATTGTTTTCTTGTTTGAAAAAGTGCGATATTTGTAAACAAGGAATTTCTGTGCAAACAAAAGCCAAAGATGGAAGGAAGCACACAATTTTCCACGCTACATTGACATGTTATGACTTGTTTTGGAAGCTTCGGTCGGATCGTGGTCCTCACTGCGATGGTGACACGTGGTTTGCTGGTCTTTCACTTTATCATGGTGACTCCGTCTGGAATCGGGTGAATCCTGGTGCAATGATTCTTCATCTTGTACGGGCAGTTTAACATGTCGAATGTGAGGACGACGCCAGAATACCAAATCCACCTTGGCCGAACCCACTACTGTAAATCGTCATTTAGTTTGAACCGAAAAGCCACAACATCGCTTCACTAAGTGTTAACCACCTTGCTGTCAACGCTGTTGATATACTTGCGTGAAACAGCGTGTGATTATCAGAGAAATGCTGCGACACGCAGGTATAAATTTTGAATAAAATTCATACGCACAGGAAGAAGAAAGAAAAGCAGACAAATGGTAACGTCGCGACGTGAGTGCGTCTGAAGTGGGCGTCACGAGAGAATGTCCTGGGGTGGGGGATTCTTGCTTCTTCGTGCCGAGTTCGGCTGGTTGTGAAAAAATTTGTGAACTTAACATTTGGCTTGCGTCAGACGCACAGACGGGCTCTTGATCTCGAACTCAGACCTCGGGAAGGAGTCGGACCACTTGACTGTCTGCTCCCATCAAGCGAGCGAGTTTGGTTGAGAGCACAGCCACCAACAGCTTCTCCTTTACAACACATTCTGCCTACACCTACGGGCTACTCACTTCTACATGCTTCCACAGATTTTTCGAATGACCAATGATGGTCCAATGGAGGCTTAACTCTCTCATGCGTCCTGGTTTGTGCAGAAACATGCGAACATTCCAGCTTGAGTGCGACTTGTCAAACAGCTCGCCAGTAAGACACACATGTTTGTCTCAGGCCTGTTGCCTGGATGTTGTGGATTTAGAAACTTTGAAAAGAAGTTTTCCAGTGTGTTTCCAACCGTTTAAACAGTTGTTCTTCTCATTTGTGTCTTTTTGTATGATACCCTATCAGGGCAAGAGCACTATCTGGTTGAAACCCAAAATGTTTTCGTCTGTGGCATCTGATGTGTCCCATCCTGTGTGGCAAAAAGACTTGTTGACTTTTGTGATCCTGACACAGTTGAGAAACTAAAGTCGCAACAGTAAATTTCTGTTCATTTGATTTTATTTCTGCTTGTAAAATGAAAATTTGATGCCTCTGAACTTGAAATTGCAAAAGCAATGATTCTTTTTGAGACATTTGTCGATTATTGTCGGTATCATTTCATTTTGTCTGTTTGATTGACCATTCATTGCTTTGGTGTCGAGCGAGTTCGACTCACAATTCAATGGAAGTTCTTCTTTGAAACAAACCTCTGGCTCGGAATATTCGTTATGGTCTTGAAATTCCAGCGCAACCTTGTGTGCCCGCATCACTCTGCATCAAGATACCTCCGCAATCCGCCTTGGAGTTTTAGATCATTCCAGGGGCGCATTCATAGCTTGTCTCCGCAATATTCCAAAAGCCTCACGCGAAGTGACGTGCCAGGGACCAGCTGTACACGGACCTCGGAAGAGATGTCGATTGCGATGCAGAAATATGGACTAAATTGGCCCAACATTTGACATCAGAGGAAAACAGCCGTCCGTGGAAGAATCCCTCTGATTTTCATTATTTTGCCGCAGACACTTCTGGGGGACCTTGGAGGCGGACATGCCGTCGCTGCTTTCACAAACCTGCAGTTGCTGTCAGTGAGAAGTTTTCAATGGGACCAATGGCAGCACTCTCTTCTTCCTGCAGAAATTGCAATATTGAAAACATGTTCACCTTGAGCGAAATCTAACTCGACTGAGCCGCATTTGCACCGCTTTGCGGCTTTGATGCAAGCTCAGGTAATGCAAAGATCGAGTATTGCTTTGTGAAGTTGATTAGCAAGTGTACCACACCACCTGAGGATTGAGTCTCAATACAATTGTGAAACTCTTGCTTCCAAAAGACAGGTTGCGATCAAAGGAAAAATGTTCACTGGAGCCATTCATCATCAAACGAACGCAATTGTTCTGCACCAGCAGAACAGGAACAAAGCGAGTGCAGACAAGATGATTCCTGATCAGAGTTGGAAGGAGATGTTTATCGCCTGCGTCAAACCGATTCAAGGCGTGCAGACTGAAAATCTTGACGTTCAGCAACACTGGACAACTGTCCTCCCACCCCTGAACACAAGAAGCAGGAGCACAGTGTTGAGGGGGCGGTGCGCGGGTCACATTTGACCGAAGGGCACGGATCACAGATCTTGTGCAGGTGTTGGAAATCTGGTTGAACTTTTCAATCCTTCGTGGTGGGAAGGTGAAATGTGGAAGAACTGTTGTCTGCTAAAATGTTGCTTCTCCACGATTTTTTGTTCCAGTGCCCATTGTGTACCAATGCAGACTATACAAGCCTACAAGAACTCTTCAGAAAACTCCTGGAAGAATTCTCTCGATAGTTCAAGGACAGCGAACAGTCCTACACATGCAGGGCAACATGGGCAACTGCAGGTTCCGCTCCACCAGAAACATGAACTCAAACTGCCCATGATCCTCCAACGTGTGTTGTGTTCTTTCCAATTGTCATTCCGTAAGGCACAAAACATTCCATGAGTAATTTTTTTTTCAGTTGCAGTTCCCCCTGGATCGCCAGTTCCAAAGGGGAAACTTGGTTTGCATGAACTTCGGAAAAAGCTGACGCCGACGTTGCGCCCACTGTCGAACAAAGCCTTTTGAATGATTTGATGCGATCGAAATGGGATTGACAAAGCTTTCTCATTGCCCTTCAGGTCTCCATTCGAAATAGACCTTCAGGTTTGGATTCCGTCAACGCGTCAACACCCACTATCACAAATTTGGACGTTTTTTCTCTTGTTGAGGGATTTTTCTGTTCACATGGCGAGAATATTCATTGGTGGTGCAGCAACACAGGTCTTTCCTTTTGAAGCCCGACCGGGACTGGTGCGTCCTCGACCGGGATTTTCTTTTCCGTCGTTTCCCCAAGCGATTTGTCAATCAGGCCAGCTTTGCTGAGCCTACATGCAGCTTAGCATGAAGTCCAATGTGCGAGTGGATAACAAAGTCCCTGTACCAGACTCTCGCCGACTGATTGGGAGTTTCTATGATCCATCACGAGTCTGCAAAACCCCAAAAAACACGTGGTTGGGACAAAACTTTCTTTCCAGGAAAGGCAGGCTTGGTGCTTTTTCTCCAGCGTTTCTCGTGCCGTACCTTCAGCGCACATGCAAAAATGTCTTTGACTGTTTGGAAGGGCAATTGTTTGTCTCCAAATTAATTGCTGATGGACTTCACGATTAGTGGTTCTGAAACCTCGTGTCTTCCAAGAGAAGGATCACTTCAAAGAAGCTTCAATAAAGTCCGCCTGGGAAGTGACTTTGTTAAAATCCTTCGATAATTGTGCTCCATTTCCTGCACGGACAGAAACAAGCTTCATGCACTTGTTTTGTTAGAATTGGGTGAGTTTAGCCCTTTTTTTTTTTGCATATTTTCTGCTCCTGCAGGTTTGGAACCAAAGACGTTTCTACATTGCAATGCACAACACACAATGTTTTTTTCTGAAGCGTTGTCTTGACACGGACTGTGCTTTCAGCCTCGGGAACTGGATCTCAAAATCACTTCTTGATACTTCACTCTGGTCTGGACAATTCAGCTTTTACGTTTCACAAGAGAATGGCCAAAATTCCAATAAAGTCCAGTGGAGAAAACTGCAGGTTTCTGTGAAACATCACAGGCCATCACTGCAGGCGGAAAAATGAAAGATAAGTATAACGCACATCAAGTTGCCAGTGATTGTGACACTCCATCCGCTTCGGTTTGTCATATATATCCTTGCCCCCCAACTCAAAACAGATTCACCAGGATGTCAGCCGACTGACTGGCGCGCAAGACATGCACTGAATTTGTTGTGCTGAAACAAACACCCATTGCCTTGTGTGTACAGTCTTTTCATTTATCAAAATGACTGACCAAGGCGAAGGTAGGTTTCTTGGTCTTTTGTTGAGAACATTCACCAAAGCACAAACAACTGTTTGCCTCGAATTGAGCGAGATACCAATCAAGCCAGCACCGAATTCGGCTGAGACGGTGGCACTCGGGAGGCAGCTTTCGTCCGTGCGCGTTTCAGTGGAAAGGCATGAAAGAACTTTTTCTGGACAAGCTCTGAAAATGTTCTGGCAAGAAAGCCTGTTCTCGTATATTTGTCCAAACGCTCCAGAGTGACATGCCAAATCACAAGGGGAAATGTTTGTTTCTAATTTGAACCTCAGATTGAAGGGAGGATCAGTTTTCAAGAATTCAGGCCAAGAGCGAAGGGCAAAGGGGCCGACCCGATCCTGACCAGGGTTTGACTCCCTCCAACTGACAAAAAATTTCGCACACACCAAAAAAACTTACAGATAACGGCACAACTTGGAATGAAACTGTTTTGATCCTTGACTTGACCTTCATTGGCATGGTCAAACACAGAAGCGTGGCAGAGAGAAAAAGCCCTCACCACTCTGTGTTCCGAGTCGGAAACATTGTTGTTGAACGGTCATCACAGTTGTTTGGCTTCACGTGGTTGCCTTTTGTTTGCTGTTTTCTCCAAAGGTTTCACGAGCTTCGAAGTCCTCAGTAAGCCGACCGACTTTTCAAAAGTGGAACTGAGGAAATCATTCTGGTCTGTCGGCTTGGTCCCCAGCCCAGTTTGGAAAGCTCTGCTCGGTTGAGAATTTTGTGTGAACAGGTGAACAGGTTGAGTGTTTCACACACAAGTTGTGCGCAGGCGTGCAAATGAACACGCCCCGTCTTCGATATGTTTCAGAAAATAGTGCAAAGTACTGATGAATACTTGCAACTGGGGTCCACAATCGGAGATGTGCAGTCGGCGGAAACCACAGTTCTTTGCACATTTCGACGGTGCAGACAACATTGTCCTGCTGTTATCAAGATTTCTCCAGGAGGCAGAAATTATCTGGTAGGGATCTAGGTGCAACGATTTGCAGCTTAAGTGTAGAATCTTTTCATTGGCAACTCTCAGAAGAAATTACTTAATGGAAACATAAGAATGAGTCGTCATTACCGAAAATTATCTTTCACGTTTCATCGTTCTTCTGGAGGACAATTTGATTGAAGGCACATCTCTCTGTTGTTCTTGCGTTTTTGTTCCAAAAAGGCAAAATAGACAAACACTCAAAGTATGTCATCTGTTCTGTGTTGGCTGAATGTGCCACGTAAAGCGACGAGAGCACCCGTCGGATTTTTCAGAGTCAAAGCCAGCGCAAATAGGCGGTGCGGACAACAAGACGGCCTCTTTGTCACAGAGCAGTTGTTCGGCCATTGGGGTTGATTTGGCCTCAAATGACGGCAAAGTCCACGAAGCGAAAATCCCTTTTCCATGTCACGTCAGCAGCCTGAAAGGTATGCAGTTCAACAGCTGCGTTTGACTTCAGCACAAGACGTAATTGGTAGATCTAATTAGGACTGAAAACAGCTTCGTAGAGAAAGGCAGCGAACAGGTCTGCAACTACAAGGAGAGACAGTTCCTAACGTTTCTTCAAAAGGATCACACAAGAACCAGAGCAACATGCTCTGGCTGACATCCACAAATGATGTGCAGAGACCGCTTTTGAAAGCAACGACGTCGTTTGCAACGACAAAATCGCTTTCACGCCCTCGAAGCTCAAGTTCAGTACAACTGTTCCGGGCGAAAGTCTCAAAGTCCTTGGTTTCTCGAGTCTTCGTTGGACTTTGTGGGTTTGGTGCAGCATCTGTGTTGGGCTGTTGCAGGATATGAACGTTTTCACCCGAACCACGCACATTTGCAATCCGTCATTTCTGCTCGTACTTATCTAATGCAACACAAATTGGGCTGAAAATGAGAGGAAGCACAATTGAGGCTTGCAGCAGTCATCTTTTGAACACATATATGTGCAGAAGGTCGTCCGCGCAATCAAATCCAGCTCGTGGCTTCCCTGTCAACTCGAACATTGGTCACTTCTCGTTTGGTCTCACGTCTGCGTGAACATTTCCTGATCCTTCCATGCGCACAAGAGGGCATCGCAAATGGCGGATTGTTCCGCATTTTTCCCTTGAAAAATGTCGATGTACAATTACAACAACAGCGTAATTATTCAGAAAAAAAACCTGACTGAATTGGATTAATAGCAGTACGAGCGCAAAATTGTCAGGCTTCTTTCGCGTTGAAACGAATTGGCCACGGAATGTACGAGCAGGGATCAGCAAACAAGTTCCCATCAGGTACTCACTGGCTCATTGTCGCCACACAGTGTTTCAGTGAAAGGCATCAACGATCGAAAATATGCTTCTTGGCAAAAAGAGCATCAAACCAAGTGACCTCGATTGCACCTTCCTTCAACAATGTCATTCCACACCATTTTTCATCTTTGGCGGAAAAAAGATGTGTAGCTCACAAGCGAAGCAACGAGACACAATCTAACAAGATACGTGAGCTCATTTCTGTGAGAGAGCGAGACAAAGCATGCAGCAGTGTACCAAATTGATCTGGAGAAATGCGAAAGATGCTCTTTGAAGCAGTCACAGTTTGCGACATTTAACACACACTCCGTGCCATCCACGGCAGCGAAGAAATGAAACAGATGCAGGGTGCGTGAGCCTTGCGCATGTTTCCGGTGTGGCACCTGAGATGAAGGACGCGCCTGTTCACGCAGCGACCCCGTGACAAAATCACAAAGACACACACAATTACTTCATGTGCAAAACAAAACTCCGTGGATCAAGACAAATATCAAACGGCGTTACAGGTCTTCTTCTTCCGTAGAATCTTGACATTTAATTGGTCCCGCATGAGTTCTAACTGGCCAGATCTTGTGCACCTGAAGCGCTTTCATAGTCACCACCGGGGGCAAGACGATGCCCAGAAGCAATCACGAGTCTTTCACCAAATACCACTTTGGCACGTCTTGTGCGTCTTTGGCAAAAAAAGTTTGTTTTTACCCAACTATGGCAGATCTAGGGTCAAGAACGGCGAGCCCGTCTGCACAGCACATTACAAACCTGAATTTCTTTGCACTCCTGAACAACAAGTACAATTGGTCTGACTATTTTACAGTTGTGTCACAAGCACATGACTTGGCTGGAGAATCCCTGGTGTCTGCGCTCTGCTTCTCTGTTGTCTAAAGAACCTGCCCCTCATTTGCGCTCGCAATTCCCGTTGTGTAACCTCAGCTGTGATTGCGGATTCGGATGCAGCTTTATGCATTTGTCCTTCGGGCGTGCCCTCACAGAAAGGTTCCGATGTGGAAGGCGAAAGGAGATTCTTGATGAAAGGAAGATTGACGTAGACACGCGAAAATTTGTTGCCCAGCCTCCAGAGGGGACGAGTCGACACTTTGTTTGAACTTGATCTTGTGCAGATTTCATCTGAAGAGAGCAACACAGAATTCCCAACTATGATGTCAGAATTTGTTTTGCAATGGTCATCCACGTTGTTTCGTGCAAGTTCTTTCACATACAGCCACAGCAGGTCGCTCTGTTTGTGCAGGACGTCCGGTTCGAGTGACCAAACCGCGTGCACGCACGTTGTGGTTTGCAGCGGAAAGCACAACTTGAATCCGCAATGTGAAACAGCTCGATCTGCGGTGAAAAATGCAACAGGTGCAATCATAGGTTTTGGAAACCCTCTTTGGAAGTTCTTTCCACCAACATCAGCCAACCTGACATCACAGGTCCTCTTGGTGGCTTGCACCACTTCCAATTCCCAATATTCGAAATGGAAGCGGAATTTGAAAGGGGGTGGGGTGAGTCCGTCGAGATGTCCATGTTTTGTTTTTTTTTGGACAGACTGCCTCATATTTCGATCAAAGAGAATTTGGGCTTTGTTTACCTGGTGTGGTCGTGTTCCCAACCCCTGCTTACTCTTTTTGTGGTGATTTCCCCACAACCCCGCCTTCGAAACTCGAGACACTGAACGAGAACAATACAAAAAAAAGAAGCTTTGAAGTCTTTGTTTTGATAATTTTGTTTGTGTTCAGGTGCTTTCCTGTGCTGAAACTTCATCTTTCGATCGATAAGGGTGCTGGCTAGAATGAATTGTGACACATGAAACAAGGTTTAGAAGAAGAAGAGCATAATTTCATACATATGAGGTTCGCATTATGCCGAGAGACATGTGTGGCAGGGAGCAATTTGCATCACTGAATTGGCTTGAGAGTTACCTCAGAGACGAAGCCTGAGAAAAGCGGACTGACCTTCTGAACTGAACTGGATAATTGCAGATTGCGCCGGCCGTGTGTCAGTCGTAATGATGGAATCTGGTGGAAGAAATAACTTTGTCGTTTAGTCAGTTCAAAATTCCCAGTTTCGGATGTTATAGGTAAACAACGGACAACAGGAGATTAATGAATCCAAGGTGCAGCAGAGGATTTATTTTGATCTCCTGTTGTCTATTGGTCACTTGTTGTAAAGCACGAGTCAGGGCAACCAAAGTGCAAAAGTGTCAAACCATTTCACAAGCAAGTGGAGATTACTTGTTTCAAATCTCCTGTTGAGAACAAAGGTTGCCCCTGACGACGTGCCTTACTGGACGGCACCTGTGCTCGTGAGGAGTCGTACGCTTTTGACTTTCAAGAAACCATACACATAAACAACCACTCGCTTTTGGCTCTGCAGCACAAGATGTTGATTCGAATTTGTGTGTGGAGAAAAGAAGTCTGACAATCATGTGGACAGTGAAGCCATGTTCTGTGGGCAATTTATCTGAAAAGAAAAACAGATTGAATTTGAACTCAGGTTGCAGTCGATTTCAATTGCATTCTGCAATGAAATATCAGCCAATATTCGTCAGCTGAGTTCTGGTTGCAATCTCCATTGTATGAGAAGAAGATTGGGAACCCAAGTCCAAATCTCCGCGCTGTCACTTCTGTTCCTCCTGTGTCTTGCAGGTTCGTCTTGCAGGTCGGTAAATGGCATGTCATGTCAGACGTCACGATCACGATGTTTGGATAATTAGATCTAACTTTTGTGTAGCGAACACGACAAGGTCAACTTGTAAGAATGTTCAAAAGTACCTCAAGGTCTCGCTGACCACGACTGCCACTCCAAGCATCATGGGATCCTTTTCTACGTGGACGTAACTTTGTTCTGGGAAACATTTGTCAGGTGAAGAGACATCGAGGTTTCTGGCAAGGTAGTTTGCAAGGGACAGGATGTGCTGCTTCTTCTCTGAAGCAAATTCATCGAACCCTTGGAAAAGGTTATTTTGCTTTGAAACACTGTTGTGTTAATGGAGTGATCATGTGTTGAAAGGCCGATTGTCAGTGCTCGGAACAGCAAAAAGGTGCGCCAGAAATCGTAGTGGGCATTGAACGCAGTGGGCAATGTTACAACGCCAAGCACGTCTGTCAAACCGTCAACAGAAACTATTTCTGGTCCAATGCCGTGGAGGAGTTGCAGTGGTTGCTTTTTACGACAGTTTCGAGTGTGGAAAAGTCTGCAGAGTCCTCGCCTCGAGACAAGTGCGCCTGTCAGTTACGTGTGAAGTCATCACGGCACCTCCACCTGCGAGCAGTGACGTCTGCAGGTCGAGGTCTTTTATGATGAACTTAATGAATACATTTTAAGGTGCACTTGCTGGATGCGTTTCAATGGATTTTTGTGCCCTTCAGAGACCACAGTGGATTGTGATTGACATTTTTGTAAAAGGTGGCCATGGCATTTCCGCAGGAACAAAAGAAAATGTCGTCAACAAAGGTGCGTGTGGCTCCTTCCCCACAGTATGAGCTGAATCAATTGCTTTGCGGACTTTTGTGCCACTTTGTCCAAGCTGCCAGACGATTTTCCCTTCCTGCACAAGAGAGATGTGAAAGTCCGAAACTGATTGTTGTTGTCTCGACTCAAATGTCCTGACATGCAGTGACGCCCAACACGAATATCTCGCTGTCCAACGTGCAGTAACCGTACAAGACCTTGTTGCCCCACCAACCTGATTCTCCACGGCAACACTGAACACCGCAAGGATTGTTCATGACCTCAATAAGTTCACGAATGAAGTTCAAACAAAGAGACCAATGAAATGGACTCCTCATGAGATGAGAGATTCCCAGTCCCCATGAATGCTGACACAACATAAGACGATAATTGTTCAGGCTTTTCGTGACCTGGAGACCCGCTGGCGTCAGGTGACAACAAACCAAAGTTTGGTTCTGATTCAAAAGTGATTTTGAAATGGGTAAGGGTTTCCCAGTGTCTGCTGCCACCAAGGAAATTCTGAAGGGCCGGACATGTCTTCAGATTTCAGGTCCCACCTGAAATGGACAGGCACCTGTCCAGAGGGTAAAAAACGCTGCAACAGGGAGGCGATGTGCAGTTGAAGAACACGAATGTATGGTTGATGCGCGATGAAATTTTTCAGGAAGTGAGCACGAAGGTATGACATCCAAGCACAGTTTGGTGTCTTCAATTTCTGATTGCATAACCGGTGTGATGAAATGGCCGCAAACCAGGAGACATGGGTTTCTGGTCATTTCAGATTGTGCCCGAAATGGCCAAGCACCCATAAACTCATCAAGGTTCCAAATGACCCACATGGAGGTTCCCAGTGGCTGTAGCCATGGTGTCAACTTGAAATTGCCACATTGGCCAGAACACCCGTGTCTGGAGAATCATTTCGTTCCACCGGCAATGAGCTTTTCCAAACACTTCCACATTTTGAACGTTTCACTTTGTGCAGTTTGCTGGTGGGTACACTCAACCAGATTGGAGTTTTGGAGTTGACTTCAGCTGCTGTCTGACCCATCAGGGGGTAAATATTTGTGGAGCGCCAGTAGGCCCCCAACTTCAACTTGAAAACTTACAACCAACACAAAGAAACGACAACGACCCAAGAAAAGTCTTGTTCACAAAGACTGGAAACTTGAAGGCACCTTGCAGCAGCAGTTCTGCGGCAATCAAACGAACTCGTGTTTGTCAGACAAATCCTCTTATTTCCTTTGGATGAACATTTCCGCCCCACACACGGCATGCATTGAACACCAAATTGACAAAAATGAAGGTTTGGTGTCAAATGTGCTGGACAAAAAGATCTGATATCCAGCGTGTATACGCGTGTGGAAGTGGTACAGTGGGGACGAGAGTGTTCTTCTCACCAGGGAAAATTGAACTGCAGCTCCTGCCACACGGTCCAGGTGGAAGAGTCAAACGTCCGTTTTCAAAGTGTTTCTATCGTTTCTTGTGGGAACAGACAACTTGACAGAAGCTGCAAATTGTTCACAATTTGAGCAATTTGATGAAACTTTTTGTGTTTGTCCGTTTTGTTTGTTTTTGTTCAGAAAGAAAAGTCTCAGACGCATGAGAACAGATTCCTGGTGACACCATCATGACTCTTTGACTCCATGGATCGCTGCAGCAGAAATTCTGTGAGAGAATCAATGTGAACACCTGGTTGTGACCCTGCGGTCACAGAGAGGAATTGCCAGTTTTGTGGTTTTTTCTTTGCACCTCGGAAATGATAAATTACATTATTGCACGGGACATTTGTTGAACATTTATTTCCCGTGGGATTTGAATTAATTGCTGCTGCTCTGATTTGCAGTACCTCTTCATCTCTCAAATTGCAAATTACGGTAATTTACTGGATTGCCTGATGTCCATTATCACCCACTGCTAGCATGAAGATACAATCTGGGAGAGGCATTGCCATGCATGCAGAGTCTCGCTTGCTCAAGCAGTTGTGGTGAAATCACTTTGTTCCAATGAGATTGCAGGCTGAGGTGCGGAAAGTTACTGGTCGCGAATTCATTTTGTATGAAGTCATTTATTACGGTTACGGAAATAGACTTTAAGCGTTGTTTGAACGGGACGCTGCTATTCAAGACACGACAAAATCCAGCTCGTCCATGCACACCTTAAGCTTGACAAGATCTACAGTATGTCAGTGACCACTTGGACAATGATGTTCGCTTCAGAGGCAGGCTGAGGTTTGTTTGACATCTGATTTCCTTCAACCCTGCAGTCGAGGAGACAGAGCTCGAAAAAGGTGAAGACAAAACTGAAAAACGGCAGTGGCCGTAGCTGTTTAACGGAATGAGTTTCACAAGAATTTTACAAAAATCACAAGGACAAGAACAAATTTGCAGCAGATTCTTACAGACACTCTGCTAACAGTTGAAAACCAACAGTTCAAATATCAGCCAAACGGACAATGCGCCATTTTCTCAAAAGGTGTTGAGCACCAGTTACTCAAGAGAAAAATGACACTATTTTTGTTTTCCTTTGGTTTTCTTGCGTCAAGCTAAAGTTTGGTGTACTCTCCGAATTCATGAAAAAAACTCGAAAGAGATGACAGCAAACATTCAACCGACAGTGAAAAAGCCCATCAAAACAGTGCATTGGAGCTGTGCTGTATGGTAACGGAAAGCACATGTCAGTAAGTTCATGAAGTAATCCAATTTTCCCTCAACGTAATTACGCAGCGTGGCATAGTGACGGCTTTCTAGCTTTCCGCCGTGTACTCGGCTGTTGACTTCAGCAAATGCAGACCACACCTGGGCCCATCGCAGAAACAATGACTGAGGATTGAGAAAAACACAAACAACCCTGGATCCTCTTAGTCAAAGAAAAGATATTGATCTTATTAACCCGTGAAATTAGTTCAGATATTGGATTCGTTAACTTCGACGAAAGCCGAGGCTTTCAGTAGGGCTTTGGAAGGCTTTGAAATGTTCACATCGGGGACTTGGCTGAGCTCCTCGACTGACGCCGACCTCATTGTGACGGCTCCCGCGCCAGCCTGCTCACTCTCGTTAAGATCAATGATCTTGGTAATCAAGCTCTCTTCCACAAAGTCGACTGAGATGACGTTGAAGGGGATATGCGTCATGGCAATCAAGTCCTGTAGTATGCGAAAGTTCAGAGCTGCAGCGATGTCCTCGATAAATTCGAATTTTTCCTCCGAACATTTCGCGACGATGCACCCAGGCACGCCTCCCAGGTTGCGGACGATGGCGTACGCGTTGGGCGTGCACTCCGCCTTGTACCAGTAAAGGTAGTGCGGGTTGTACATGGAGAGCTCCTGCACCGTGCTCTGGAAATCCGCCTGCAGCTCCGAAGGCCACGCTTTGTTCGCCCACCGGTAGTTGAGCCCAGGCCAACAATAGGAGGCGCCAGGAACCCCAAACACCACCACGTTCTTCCCGCGCTCCACAATCTCTCCTGCGAATCACAACAATTAGACTGATTCACACCGATAAATAAGAAATCCGGAGAAATTTGGCGACTGAAAAAGGCAGTTACATGCGCGCCATGAGCAACGGAAATTAAACGGGATTGACGGAAGTTCCACAGTGGAATGAACCTGAGTGAATTGCAATTACAAGGAAGCCCGAATTCTTCTCGCGATACTGTCACGGCAAACTTACCACGGTGGGATTTGACAAATGCAAAGGCAATTATTTCCACATCTGGCCCCAACAATTGTACCCTGCTATTTACGTATTCTCGTACTGCAGAAGTGAAAATAATAGATTTACCAATGGTCATTTCTCGCATGTCGGCTGGACAGATTCTTGGGCCCAGATATTCATTGAGCAGGCTGTTCACGGCCTTCCAGTCGAGATGCTTCCCGTCGTTAGTGAGGTACATGCACACGAGCTCGGACGGATACTCCGTCACAAAGTCCTGCACTGTGTCGAGGATGTAGCGGAACTTCTCGCAGGTGACGGTGTTATGGTGGAGCCAGGCCTCCTTGTCGTCCGGGTCCGTCATGAGGCGGAAGTCGAGGAAGCGGACTCCGCCCATGAGCTGCTGCTCGACGCTGAGCCCCTGACAGCGCGACCAGCCCTCCACCATGGGTATGGGTCGCAGCTTCTTCTCCATGATGTACGTGCCGGACTGGTGCGTGCCGGGCAGGCAGAGGTGCCTCAGAGAGCGGTGGTGGTACTGTTTCATCCAGTCGGGCTTCGGGGACAGTGCGAATGAGAAAAGCTTCTGCGACTTCTTCCTGCAGATCTCGTCAAATATCTCAGCTGGGAAACTCAAGATTCCAATCAAGATGCCGATGGTCGCTTTCAGGCCTGCCCGTTCGGCTTTATCTTTGTCGCCGAGGAACATGTAGAAAGCGGCCAGTAAGTGGCCTATTATGGGCAGGTTCTCAAGGCATTTCAAAAAGGCCCACAAGGGCTCGAGCGCCTTTTTCGCCGAGGCGTACGCCTGGTTACAGCAGCACGTACAACCCATGAGCGCCGCGCATGCACCGTCACGAACAATTCTTTTGTGAATATCTGAAAGGGACAGTGATACGAGGCTGACAGAATGATCTGTGTGGTCTGCGCGACAAGTGCAAATTTATACACAGCTTTGTCCCCTTCGTGCTCTGCGGCTTTTGTGAATCGCAGCTGAATGCTGCGTGAATACAAACGATTGGATTTCAGGATTCGCCCGGACTTACCTGAGTGTTTTTCCCTTCAAAACGGTCAGACCAACAGGTTTCGGCAATGCAAATGTGGGTGGGACACACCAACTCCACAGGCTCAAACACACACAAGCATTTGCCAACGCTTTTGTGCGCACACTTGAACTGATAAGAAGAAAAGCAGTCAATAGAGATTCTGCGTGTGTTCTGGCATGATCACTATCAGTCACGATAACGAGGTTACTCTATCATTTGATAAGATGCGCACAAAATCGTAAATGTTGAGGGCTTCTAACTCCACCAAAGGCTTCCAGTCAGAGGGCCTAACATTCCAAAAAACACCACCGATTCTGAAGTGCCATTTACCCCACACTTCTTTCTTGGTCACCGAAGCAGGACTGACGGGATTTTGCTGCATGGGGTAGAGTCGACCATAATTGCGTCGAGCGCACGCGAGAAATCATTTTTAATTGACATTCTCGACTGCCAGACAGCTCCACTCGCGGTGTGAAATTTAAATTGGACTCGCAAATAGAAGCATCGGATTTCTGAATCACGCTTCACACAGAGTCTGCAGTGTCTAAATAAATCTCACTGATGCCATCATTTTCGACTCTGATGTTGAAAATTAATTATTTCTTAATAATGAGACTTTAAATGAAAAATGAGCCATTCGTTTGCATTGAGCGCAGGACAGACGTCTTTGCCCGAACCGCGGATGGCAGAGTCATGTTCACCACTACAGACGGTACTCGCACAAGTCGGAGGGTCGCCTTGCGTGGTTCTTCTTCATCACTCATCATAACCATCAGGTGAAAATTTCTTTTGTCACTCTCGTGTAGAATTCACACGGACATGTAGAATCTACACGGAGGTAACTCCGAGCTGGATGATGTGCGTGCAGAACAAACTTGCCGCCTGCGCAAGGAGAAACACAAACTTTGATGTTGAACCTCAGAACCAGAGCCAAAAGTGGGGATCAAAGAAGTGTCTTGGTAAACTGCTTTGTCAAAGCCCCACTCCAACTGCTCCTTGTTCAAGATGGAAAGTTCGATCTTTGATGTGCAGCTGTGGCGCAAGGAGGCATGGTGCAGTCATGAACCTGGAGGAAAGTTGCAAGATGAGCTTATGGATGCCTGGATGCACACACACCCTTTGCAGCAGAGAACGTCGAAGATGAAAGCGTGCAGAGGGGACCAGACTGGGTGAGGGTTCATGACTCCTGTCACACTTCTGTGTATGTGTGTGCACGACTCAAGTTTTGTTGTGCTGTCACCACATGTCACTGCCTCCTGCTCTCTTCACACTATGACGTTTGTCCGACTGCCGAAGCTTACGCAAATGAATAGCAGAATCGTTCACTGCGTTGTGTTCATAGTTTTGACCCGTGCCTGTGTGCCAAGCCATTTTATCTCTTTGACCAATGCACTATTCTTCACTCTGTCGGCTTCCACCTCAGCACACCTTTTGCTTCTCGGCTGATGAACACAATTGGTGTTTCGGAATGGTCAGAGCAAGCAGTGGATTCCACTGTTCAAACGCAACGCGTGCACATGGGCATGATGTCCTGTTTGTTTGCAACAGTTTGACTTTCAGTTTGATGGGTTCCCAAAAGCAGTGACGCTTTCACAATTGCGCAATAATCAAACTGGAACCAGGAACGTTGTGAACGTGTCGTGTCATTTTGAAACGATAACATGACACAGATCATGATAGAATCCTTGGGAAGGAAGTGCGAACTCGGACCAAAGAATCGTCGCAACACCAGAGACACGAGCATGATTCTGTTGAAGTCCATGAAGTCACCATGGACTTCCGATCAAGACAATTTGGTGAAGCTATTTTCCACATTAAATGCAGTCCAAATGCAACTGCGAGTGGGATATCAAAGGGAGCGCGTGCCCCGTGCGTGTGAAGGGACTACGCGCCCCCTTGGACACGACGCGAGACGTGACGTGACATGCAGGACATGGGGCACCCTCGCTGAGATGCAAAAAACGATTTCTGTTGGTTTCAACCACATGGTACCCGTCCTCTGAAGGAACATCGCACTAAAATCCACTTGGTTCGCGATTCTGGTAATATCCTGGACCCAAAATTCCAGGCCTTGGTGTTGGTGGGCACACACGGAATCCAAAGGTATAGGATACCGGAGCATTCAGGCCTGGTAAAATACAACCCAGCGCGGGGGACCCGCGCAAGTGCGTTTCGATCTGTACAGGAATTCCCTGCTTGACGATCCTTTGTGTGATTGTCAAGGGTTTGTGATGACCAAAGGTTTATGTTTATAAATTGGGCTGACGTGGACAGAAAGATGAAAACATGCAGTAAGCAGCAATGATAAGCGTGGTTTTGTTTTGTTGATCACATGTGTTTATCTCGAGAATAAAAGAGGAGTCCGTCCCTGCCGCACTACAACTGAGATTGATCGCGCATGCACCAAACATGGAGACGAAGGTGGAGATGGATATCTGTCAAAAGGAAATGATCAGCAGTTCAAGCTGTCGTGGTTCTTCTCTTGGGAATGATTCCCTGTTCTGGTGCCGAATGGTTTTGTTGTGCCTTTTGCTGACATTGCTGTGCGTGGGTCTGTGCAGCAGCCATGCAGGTGAGTGTGAGACTGCAGATACTCGAAGATCTTGTGAACGGACCCGGTGGCGCCAGTGTAATGGAGGCACCGAAGCGCACTGGCTCCAGGAAGGTTCCTGTCAGCACTGATCACCGGTCTGACCCGAGTCAGTGTGTCACTGCTTCTGAAGGGGTTTTTATCTCGTGTCTCAGTGACAGATTCACGCAGAACAGAAATCTGCTTCAGGCCGTTGCTGTGGCCAGAACAAAAGCAACAACTAACCTGCACGTTATGTGTTTGTGTAGATGTTCCCGAGATGGACACCCAACCGAGAATGAATCATCACATCGCGAAGCGTGACCCACGGGAGACGGATTATGCACGGGTCGCAACTCTTGTCGAAGGAAGAAAACTGAGATTCAGGCAGCAAAGAGAAAGGGAACATCACTCGTCCAAAACTGTCTCGGATACAAACACTTTGTACACATGAACGAAGGAAGTGATGAAACTGAATGAAAACCTGCAGTATAAAAGAAAATGCCTGAAAAGGGGGCTTGACAGAATTGCGGACAGCGGACAGCGACGAAAGGACTCAGTTGACCGTCAAGGTGCTTGTGACGTGGACTAATTTTTTTGTTGCAAACTGATGTGCGCAGATAAGAATACGCATTATTTGCATCACTGTCCTTTGCTGGTTCTGACAACTACTCCACAGAATGAAATATTCTTTTTGTTCCTTGCTGACTTTGTTCAAAATGACGAACTTCAGCAGAACATGCTTTGCGGAGATTGCGGAGACAAGACGGACGGACATGAAGAACAACAACGTAGTGCACAGATATTCCGTGGTTCTTTCGTTTGCTACTTGTCTACTTGAGGGTGAAACGCGCGCCCAGCGCATTGTTCTGGTGTGTCCAGAAGGCTTGGTGTGTGGTTTCTCGCCAGCAAGGTTGTGTTGGTAAATCCGCTGGATCCGATGTGTGACAAGAAATTCGAACTGTTTCCTTTTTTATTCATGCTCACCGCTCGGCAAACATGACGCTGTGACACTTTCATGCAAATACACACCTTGACCAGTACATTCGCACTTTGCTCATCGCTTGTGAGGTTTGGGTGGACCGCACATTGGTGGTACTCGTACTGCTTGTAGTCTGCGCGAAGGTTGTACTGAAGGCCGATGTTCTGCTCGTGTTTTGCTTTGTTCAGCTGAGCGACGGAATTTTTGCCAGACGGCTGGGGTTTCCTTTGGTTCCAGTAGGCTCTTGTGCTCCTGGTCCAAAGTGAAAAAGATATGAACAAGGCTCTGTTGGCCCTTTCCGGGGTGAAGAAAGGTTTGTCGTACTCGTGGTGGTGACTGGTACTCAAACTCAAATAGTTCCAAAGCGCAACAAGACGGAGACGGGAGAGGCAAGCCTCGTTGGGCTTCCATTTTGTGTGCGTTGGCATCAAATAAACAAGTCGTGCGCGATTTTGGGTCCTCGGCAAAGACATGGTTCACCACAGTCTCAGCGACGTGTGCTGTTGATTATATATCGACTAAAATCTGCAACCAATGAGCGATTGACACCTGTGAATAACCACAGGTCTGTGGTTTTCGGTTGCGCAAGCTCCCTGCAAGCTGTGCGCAAGGTATATGGACGTGTGTGTGTGTATGTGTGCTTTGTAGGTATGCACTCGTATTTTCAAATGAGATGAGCCAACCTGCGAAAACTGAACAAACGTGAAACAAGGTAGACAGTTGGTGACTGATGCAAATTTGAACAGGCAGAGTGAAACAGATCGTCAAAGGTTAGAATGCGTTTTCGTACTTGCTCAAGAACAGTTTTCTTGCGCATTTTCCAGAAATTCTCGTGAGATATCTCGCTTACGGACAGATCAATCACCGTGCTCGCCAATGCAGATTTACAATGCACAGACAACGAAATCACCTTCAACATGTTTGGTGGATCTTGGTCCTCGTCGCGTCTGCAGTTCAGCAGGGAGTCGCAGCGAACTTCTGTCTCGTAGGATGTGAGTAAGACAAAGATCTCGAAATGTCAGCAGATTCCAGATCAGGCAAAGTTCCGAACGAATCTATACAGAGTGTTCGTAAATTGCAGGGTGTCCACCTTGTAACTGCGACTGTCCTTCGTTCAACAACAGTGAGTATGAGGGTTCTCACACTGTGTGGTTGCTTTGGCCTTGGTGATTGCACACGCAGGAACCAGGTTCTGGTTGGGAGAAGCCGTGATGGGAGCACACATGACCGTGACCGCGGAGTTGTCGAAAAGGTTTACCAACGATGTTTCCAATACGTACGTGTTGAATTGCGTTCTCTCGGATGTGAGTCACACAACGACATGTTGAGCAAATTCTCGAAGAGGTTTGTATCCGAACGAATCTCAAAGTGTTGATGTTCATGAATTGCAGGGTGCCCGGCTTGCAACTGCCCGTCGTTCAACTACAGTGAATGCTTCATTTTCCGATTGACGATAACGTTGAATTGCGTGAAAAAGACGAGAACACATTTGTAGATCTACCGGGAGAAAGAGGAGTTTTTGCTTTGGTGCGCAACATGCGATTGTTGTGTTTTGTGTGAGCACAGTGTACGAGCGTATTTGAACATGTACATGTCCGGCTGTGTTTTCTGCACAAAGTTTCACCTTTCTCTGCAGATGACATCAAAAGTGCCATTTATGCTGAAAAGGACACATTAACGAAAAAGGTTGAGCTGAATGCGGAGACAAGTCGAAATCTCTTTTCTGCCGAAACGCAAAAAATCGAAAAGAATCAACAAGAACTGAAAGCTGCGTTGGATAAATCACAACAAAATCAGAACAGTTTTCAAAAAGATGTTGAGATGCAGTTGGAACGGAATGCAGAGGAAAGTCGGCGGCTTTTCGAGAGTGCAACACAAAAGTACGAAGAGGAACAACAAGAAATTTTTGCAGCTCTGAACAAATCTGAACAGAATCAGGACAGTTTTCGCCAAGATGTGAAGCTCGAAATCGAAAATCTACGTTCACTTCAAACTGAACTGTTTGGCGAAATGAACCAAATTTCAGCTCAACTGGGGAAGGTTTTTGAGACAGTCAACAACACTCAATGAAGGGCTCACACGGAACAACCCAACAACGTAACAACATGGAATCTTTCGTGAAACAATTTGCAGCGAAAATCGTTTCAGTGTTTCAAAATGACTGTTCCATCCCTTCTTCGGAAGAATTCCTCCATGCACCTGCATGACGGGGGCAATACCGGAGAAGTACACAGGGTCATTAGCCATCCAGCGCAGCTCTGGAGCATTAAATTGCAAGCGCAATACTATCTTTGACGATGTTCTACCATTCTTGCGTGCTGACCAAACGGGCTTTCTTGCAGGTACACTACTGGACCAGCGTCGGTCTTTTCCTCCTTGGTGTTGCCTTTGGTGTTGCCATCACTGTTGCAGCACAGCTGATCAACCAAAAGACAAGTGGCAGAACTTGCACAAGTACCTGCACTCAATTGAATGTCCGGACGACCCCCAATGTGGCTTACGACACCAGAGATCGATTCCAGCGGGTTTGGGGTTCCATGAAATCATCGGCATCGAGTGTTTACGAATCTATCCGTTCCCGAGGAAAGGTGAGGTCCCGACCGTCAGGCTACATGCCCGTTGGACAAGACGACCCAGATGAGGGAGGAGAGCTGATTGGTTGTGATGCAGGTGCAGACAACCCTGTGGGTCAAACAGGCACAACTGACTACGGTCACGAAAATGGCGTTGCATCAGATGAACCAGAAGAAGACAACAAATCTTTGGGTCAAACAGGCATGACTGACTATGGGTCGAATGAGAATGACATTGTTGCCTTTGGTAAAAATGTGATTGACGTTGCACAGGATGATGCTCGTGTCACAGACCAAGTCCAGTCTGGCCACGATTCCTGTTTGGGTCAGGCAAAAAGCCAAATATATGATGCGTGAATCTCAGAGTAAAATTGGCCAAGACATTGAATGTCAACATTCGTGAGAGCGAAAACCATGGTTATCTGCTTTGTTACCTTGCATGGCTCAACTTACTGAGACGCGGTTGCTCATGCATGGTTCTTTTTCACATTTCGAACTGTTCGTTGCCAAGTTTTGGCAAATATTGCTCGTATAGTGCTTTGTCTGTGCTCAACTGTCGCGATTCACGCTGAGTTAACTTACTGTTTCCTGTCTTGGTTTCAGAGTTCTCGTTCTTTGCATGTACGAGTAGCACTCTTAAGGGGCGGCCACACAGAGCAACGCGTCAATAATTGACGCGCGTCAACCATGCGTCAACCACGCGTTAATGCTCAGGGTGGCCACACAGGGACGCGTTAATTTTTGACGCGCGTCAATTTTTCACCATTTTTGGCCATGACATTTCACTCCAGTTTTGGCTTTCGACAGGGAAGGTCGCTCGCTCGCGTTCGTTCATTCGTGCATATCTTCAAACATATTTTGCGTCATGGGCCGCAAAGCGAAACAGGTCCAAGCGGGAGATGAGGA
>JAAUXT010113507.1_pt1 | contig 24407 bp, 20 predicted proteins | sample 7278171 | NCBI WGS metagenome assembly JAAUXT01 (sample SAMN14350112, study PRJNA611818) | marine sediment metagenome | isolation source: surface marine sediment (1.8m) | place: French Polynesia: Moorea | collected 2018-08
GGAAAAATGGTCAGTGAGCATCACTGATCATTTCTGGCCATTTTTCCAAAGTGGGTCCAACCCCCCCCCTGAACTTGAAGGTGTTTGTGAACTGCGAACGTTTGTATGGACCACACGCTTTTATGCGTAGCATTCTTGTTCGTTACGCGTGAATGTGGGTGTTTCGTTTCTGTTTCAGATTACCGCTGGACTGCACACTGACAAGATGATAACTTGAACTCAAGCCGCGCACAAAATGAAGACTCGTCAGGCTTTTTCAACCCAACGCTCCTTTTTAGTCCGACGCACAAACAAGAAATCGGCAATGAGTACACACGTGTATCTTACAATCAAATGATGCATATCTTGATGAAGAGCAATTGCATGAGAGAAGAGGGGTCTGAAAGCTGGCAACACTGCAGCTGACCTTTCTTCTCTTGTGAGAACACATATCAAGTCCACACACCAGAGGCTACTGAATATGATGGGACATGGATCACGAAGGCTACAGGAAGGTCACAGTCAAGGTCAGACAGAAGATGGAGAAGAGAGAGCAGGAGATCAATCTCAGGCCTCTGGCTTTGACAGGCGTAGATTAGTGCAGAGTCAGGAGTTGGTTGTGGGACAGAGATTGGTCGCGATGCCTGCTGCTGTGGACGTGCGCGGAGGCCCCAACCGAGGCGTGCCCCGGCAGGAACTCCCAGCACCTTACGCCCCTGGGGCTGCCCTCGGGTCGGGCGGATTTCCCCCGGCCCCAAGACCCATGCAGCCCAGGGAGTATCTATTGTACGCCGCAGAACAAGCGGCGGCGGCCGCAGCTTTACACGAGTCAGGTAAGAACCTTGCTTGTTCAATTTAGAATTTTCAAAAACAAATGCCAGCTGTTCATTGTGTTGAGCCAAGCAAGAACATGGTCACGGACTTTCGCACTTGCGTTCTATCAACTAAGCGTGTTTTCAGAACGGTTACGATTCGTTGGGGCAGAGTGACCGCTGTCGGGGTGGGTGAGGGTTGGGGACCCAATGTACATCTCGCGCACGCGCGCATGTGTGTGTGTGTGTGTGTGTGTGTGTTTGTGTGTGTGCGTGCGTGCATGGATGGACATGTGAGCAGGGCCCTGCTGAACAGCTTTGTTTTCACATTCAATTCCATTTTGATCAGACGATGGAGATGAGACGGAGGACAAAGCTCAATCAGACAGGGTACACTCACACTCAGGACAAACCGTCGCAGCACAAAGACGAGCTGGCGGACCAGACCAGCCGCGGCAGCAACATCACCCAGTGTCTGAGCACCACGGATTGCTGATGGACGACTCGAACGTAGTTCATGACTATTCCACCAGAGGGCTGCTGCAAGAGCACAGCTTGCGATCAGAGCAACGCCACCTGGAGTCCAAGTGCCAAGCGGGCCCAGGTCAGAGCCATCCAGTATCTCACGTTCATTCAGGTAGGCGCGCACAAATAGGTCAAGATGTGTCTTATTCGCAACATACTGGTAGCGGAGATTGTAATGACCCACATTGGGCTTTTGGAACGGAACGGAATCAGGGCAATAGGCCGTCGCACTGGACAGGGCAGCAGCCCGTGCCTTCTGCGAGACCAGCACTATCACCAGGAGTCGAGACAGACCCGCACAGTGAAGATCAACGTCCCTCGCTTTTCGAAAGGAGAATCAGCAAAACGGAATATGTTGAAGGGTTTAGTGAAGAGGAGAAACAGCATCAGAGTGTCAGGCAAAGTTCCAGCAGGCTTGAGGCTGCAGGTCGGGAGGATGGCCGTTCCGCGAACTCACCCGTGCCTCTCCCTCCACTTCCTCACCAGAGAGCTTCAGAAGACAGTGGCGTTGTCGTGGGAAAGATGCAAGGTTTACCAGAAAATATAGACTCGCCTATTTCGTACGTGTCCGAGTGGCTGCACAGCTCGTCTGTATGGGGTGGGGAGGGGTACGGCACACCCACCACGGCCGACATGGAGCGAGACTCCTCCCGTTTCGTGTACCCTCCGCCAAGTAAACTGCTGACCGACTCCACGCCGAAACAGACGGGTCGGGAAGAGGACGCGAGCGTCATCAGGTCGTTTCTTCATGAGCACGACTCGCAGGCCCAGACCCAGTCTGAACACCGGGCGCGAGAGTTCATAACAGACGATGGTGACGAAAACATTCCCAGAATCTCCACGCAAGAACAGGCCATCATGAGGACCCCCACGATCACTTTCGAAAGATGTGAACCAATGGTAACGCACCAGGAGGCTTCTGCGGGGTCTTCCCCAGGCAAAAAAGACTCTGAAACTCAACATTTTCCAGTCCGCAATCTCAAGATCTCGAGTCCCAAGTCAACGCATGCGGCTCGCAGAGCGTCGTCCCCTGTGGTGAGCAAGCCCTTGGTTCCCCTTTTCTGCCACTTCAACCCAAAAGGCACTGGTGAGCAGACCTCCTACAACCTGACGGTGAAGGACCAAGGATGGCGACGCTATTCCGACTCGAACATTCCGATGGAACCTGAAGATCTCCGCATCAAACCCGCCATTCGCTCCAAGAGTACTGGCGACAACACCTCGTACGAGCTGGAGACCGTTTCCAGGCAGGCGCAACAAGGAGACACAAATCTGTTGTCTGTGTCCGCTTGTTCCGGCTCAGGTAGAGACTACCACCTCCAAGGACCAGACGATAAAGGCATGATCAACACCAAAAGACTCAAGCTGAAGACTTACCTGCAGAATCGATACGAAGCAGACAAAGAGGAAAGTCCTGCGGAGGGCGAACGGGGCAACGGATCAGAGGTGCGCATGTCTGTGACGTCACTGCCAGAAACAGAAACGGCGATGTCGGTGTCTGGAGGCTACTCGCAGAGATCACTGTCGCAATCAGAGGTGGAAGGAAAGGGAGCGCCAGGGGACATCACATCGTCTCAAAAACGTCTTTATGAGTCTCCAGGAAAGACGCACTTGACTCGAGCCATCCAGTCGTGGAGCCTCCCGCACCCGATCACGATCAAGGTGGAGCCGGTGTCGCCGTTCCCGCTGTCCGAAGATGACCCGGAAACGCCGGGAAGCGTTTTCACCCCTGGTATCAACGTGCCCGCCACACCGACGTCGTTTCTGTCTCCCAGCGTGCCGAGAAGCAGCGCCCCCAGACAAGTGTTCTCGTTCAACGTGCCGCCCAATCGAGAGATGTCCCCGCCTGATCAGCGCCACCTGCTGCGCCGCCCGCTGACTGGAGCCGAATACTCGCGCCTCGAGAAAAGCGCCAGCCTCGGTGCCTTGACAACGGACCGCCCCCGGGCCCCGCCCCCTCCCGCCTCCCCTTCGCACCAGGCTTCACCGCGGTCTCACGCTCGCCCGAACCAAAGACACCACTCCGACACTGTGATCATGACTGAAACGCACCAGCCTCCCGAGGACGTGAAGCCCAAGGAGCCGTCTCGCTCCGCGCCTCAGCCGGTCGACATGCGCAGAAGTCCGCCTGGAGGACGAAGACAAATTCCGCCCCCGTTGCAACTCGTGGCGAATGTGTCTGCTTTCAACCAGGTTGAGGACCAGCCCATGCCGAGTCCAGGCGGGCCCTTGTTGCCTTCAACGCCTCGACAGTCTCACCAACATATCAGTGAGTTTCTCGCCGCGTCAGCCCCTCCTGCGGGGCTGCGCAGTCCTGCATTCCCTTTCGCGACCATGTCATCGCAAATAATGCCGCACCCCGGGGCGGGGGTCCCGTCGCATTCAGAGTCTGGCTCGGCCGTGTATCCGCTGCTGTCTCCGGGAGCCCCGCTCGCCTGGTCGGCCCCTCCTTCTGCTGCGCTGCTACCTCAGCCCTCCCCTCGTCTACCTCCCGCGTCTCTCCCTCCTGGTGCTACGAATAGGCGCAGCGGTAGTGCCGAGACTGAGCCCCCGCCCCCTCCTCCCATACCACAGCTCTCGCCGCGTCCAGACCAACAGCCTTCGGCGGGGGCTCCAGCACCGCCCCCGCCACCTCCCATATCGAGCTCGGGCAGCAGGAAGCAGCCCAGCGCGAGTAAACTGACCCTGACGAGCATGGCGGCGATGCAGCAGCTTCGGGACGCGCAGCTGCGGGATGGCACCATACTGCGGGACCCCAACCTCCACATGTGTCCAGTCTGTGGCCAGTGGTTTCCCTCGTACAACTACCTGGCGAACCACATGGTCAATCACCTGCCCTCCGAGACCGTGATCAAGGGGCCTGGAGAAAACAAGCTCCACCTCTGCAAGGTATGTTTACAAGTCGCGAATCTTCAGTGTCTCAAGATTTCCACATTTTCAACACAGGTTCTGGCAACCTTTGCTGCACAAGGTGTCAATGACCGACGTTCTCCCTCTTTTTTGCTGAAACATATAGGCGCGTGCGTTGCGACGCGTCCCGTCTGCAGAACTGTGAGGAGCGCGAAGGGAACCCTGGGGGTCTTGAAAAGCGTCTGTGATGGACATCACCCACACACATACCAACTGGCATCTTTTCATTTCAGTGGGGAGGGGGTGTCTGCTGACGAATTTCGGTCATTTACCAGTGTCTGGCCGGAGATGAAAATTGCTTCTCGCGTGATGGTTCCCCCCTGTGAAAGTTTCTTGGGGATGAGAATTCAAAGGTCAATGCCGAGGGTCTAATTCCGTTTCTGGAGAGGAGTTTTGTTGCCAAAGTGGTTCAGATAGGCGAATGTAGCACCCGAAGGCACGAGCCAACCGAGACAAGTGTTCTTGTTTGTGGCTGCGTGGTCAGCGCCTTTGTGTGCGGGTTTAGAAAATTTGCTGAGGTCACTGGCAATTGAAAATTTTTGACATCCAAAATTTACGGTATTGGGTGACTCCCCCCCCCCGGCATGTGACATGTGGAATGTGGCTGTCACTTGACAAGTTTGATCCGTGCAGTCGGATGTTTTTGCCCAACATTGAACTTGTTTTCTGGGGGGCAGGGGTGTTGGTCCCAAGGCCCTCTGAATTCTGGTGTGCACATCTTTTCTTGAACTTCACTGTTTCATAAGTTTTGTCGTGGCAGTGAGAGCGGAACCAGCAAATTTCGTCGATGGTTGGCACAAATCAGCAAATTTCGTGCCCCCTCTCTGTGAACAAAAACAGAAAAAGTTCAAAACTGGCCAAAACTAAGAGCAACAGAATTCAGGGCACCTTGCGACCCTCTTGGAAACAACGTTTGCTGTTACGTATTTGGATGCCCGTGAGGCAAGGTACCTGTTCATGCGTACGAAGGCTGCGTTTGATACGTGTAGGATAAGGTACTTGACACAGTTCTTTCTTGAAAAAAAAAACACTCGCGCGAGCGCTCGTGCTTTAAAATTCAAGAAAGAACTGTGTCTCGTACCTTATCCTTTACTTATCACGATTTTAGTTGGTCATCACACTGCGCACGAGCAACTAAATGGGCACACTGATTCATCCACGCCTTTCCGAAATAGTTTCCTTCCTGCCTGGACTGTGCAGCTGCCTTTCCGATTTTGCCTCTGGTGCCTTGCAGCGGAAGTCCACGAGAATAAAAGGCCTCTGACCGTTCAAAACTGGAGTTCTGGGACCAGGCGGTCACTGATCCGTCGCAGTGAGTTCGTGAAGCCGAAAATGAACCGGCTCGTTAAGTGACAGTTTGTCAGGGCGAGACGCCTTCAAGGACAGAAACTGTCTCAGTCTCTGGGGTTCATTCCGCACAGCTGTTTCTTTCTTCCTTCAGGTGTGCAACCGATCGTTTTCGCGCAGCGACATGTTGACCAGACACATGCGACTGCACACCGGACTCAAGCCGTACGAATGCAGGGTCTGTGGACAGGTACTCACACTCACTCACTCACTCACTCATTGATTTCGTTCACTTTGTACTCTACATCGGGTCCCCAACGTTCTGCATTTGTCTGACCAAAGTGGTGCGCATGAAGCCAGAAAGACTTACAACAATGTGTCTTGCAATTTGCCGGCTAATGCCGCAGCTTTCCTTGTTTCATTTCAGGTCTTCAGCCGCAGTGATCATTTGCACACGCACCAAAGAACGCACACTGGTAAGGCCTCCGGCGAACCTTCCCTTCTCATGCTTCCTGCTTCCTCTCCATTGTTCAACGCGCGGCTCGATAAGCGGCGGAGCGTGTTTTTGTAGCAAGGATTGTGATGTGGTGTGTGTGTGTGTGTGTGTGTGTGTGTGTGTGTGTATGTGTATGTGTGTATGTGAGTGTGTGTGTGAGTGTGTGTGTTTGTGTGTGTGTGTGTGTATGTGTATGTGTGTGTGAGAGTGTGTGTGTGAGTGTGTGTGTTTGTGTGTGTGTGTGTGTATGTGTATGTGTGTGTATGTGTGTGTGAGAGTGTGTGTGTGAGTGTGTGTGTTTGTGCGTGCGTGCTCAAAAGTTGCTCTTGGAAAGGTGGTGATCTATTTTCAAAAATAATCTGAGCTCTTGCACCATTTTGAGCCTGAATTCGGCCTCTTACCGCGGTCTCAGTGCAATCACTTTCGGTCCGAGGGGAGATCAACATCAAACGCCTGTTTGTACGCTGAGCGTTGGTGGATCGACCAACACACCGGTTCTCCAAGAGAGCTGTAACTTTCAGGTCTCCGAAAATTTTTGATGAGGTAACGCTCAGCATGCAAAACAGGCGACAAAAGTTTATTTTTCCTCATTTGTGTGACTGTTTGTGCTGGTGATACTGATTGGTGTGTGTGTGTGGGGGGGGGGCTTGGCCAACTTTCGGCTCAGTATTTGATGCCGATAATTTTCGGGCAAAATTGTTTTTGTGCGACTCGGCTGAGTGACTTACCAACGGGGTGGTGGATGGATGTCACTCAGTGAATTTTCAGCTCAGAATTTGTGTTGATCATTTTCCAATCAAAGTGACTTGCCCTCCCTGCCACCTGGTAAGTCACTCAGCAAAGATACTTGGCCAATTTTCAGATCAGAATTTGTTGAAGTTACTTGGCCAAGTGGCCTTCTGTGGAACCTCGTACTTTCTGAACGTAACATTCTTGTTGCAGTTATTTTGCGTTGTCCCCATACTGCTTGTCACGTCTTGGCGTCGCAGACAGCTGTTTTGAAACGCTGTGTTTGTCGTTTCAGGTGAAAAGCCGTACAAATGTCCGAAATGTCCGTACGCTGCTCCAAGACGCGACATGATCACCCGCCACATGCGCATCCATTCCAAACAGTTCTCTCGGCGGGGGCGGCGCCCGGGCGCGTCGACGTCCTCGCTCCCTGAAAACCCGCCGTCTCTGCCGGAGAACCCGGAGGGCCTGCCCGCCATTGGGGCCACTGCACTGCAGGGCGCCGAGAGAGCATCAGTTCACTCCGAGCCGCCGAGGCAAGAATCGAATTCGAGTCAGGATTCAGGGGTAGATCCGCAGAGACGCAACGCGTCGCTGTCCAGCACAGACAGCTTCGAATCGGAAAAGTCGCCCCTGCCACGGACGTCTCTGACAAGCTCCGAGTCTCTCGACTCGGATGTCTCACACCAGCCGCGTCATTGGTCGATGACGTCACTGGAGAGTCTGGAAAGCTCCGATTCGCATTCCGTGTCCAACTCAGCTCGTCTGTCCTCCACTACGAGCGGAGAGTTCAGCGATTCTGTGCAGAGTCCCTTGAAAGCGCGGCAGCCGTGGGCGACGCTGAGCACGGAGCTGGACGCTGCGCTGTTGTCCCCGCTGCGTCGCGACTCGCGCAGCATCTCGATGGCGTCGATTGAGAGCGCCGAGACGGACGTGACGCACCTGTCGGCGGCGACGAGCCAGGGCAGCGGCAGCCCCGACATGCGGCGCTGCCTCGAGCGCTGCACCGTCGCCTCCGACCACGGCTCCTCCATCTCAGACAAGACGCTGAGCGCCTCGAGTTCCCCGCCAGAGGGCCTGAACACGCCGCGCGACGTGTCGACACCGAGCAGCAAGAGCGAGAATGGGAGCAACAACGGGCACAGCCTCGAGCCGGGCGTCGGGTAACGAGCTGCCATTTTCGTTCCACGCAGCACACACAAGCACTGCGAGAGTTCAGCGAGAAATCCAACTCACATCGAAATGATTCCAAGCCCAACATGTTTCAGTGATTGTGTCCTTTTCTGGCAAGATTTTTGGCGATGAAGTCGAGGTGTGCTTCTTGTACGAAGTGTTTGTGTTGATGTGTGCACCCGTTCTCTGAGCACCACTCAGCAAGAAGAGAAAACAGGCGGTTGCAAGTGGACAGAGAAAGAATATTTGCACGTCGGATGAAACTACCGGTGTTCACTTTTTTGTCCACTTCAGGGCCACCAATCACTACATCACAGGACGATCAGTCGATTTTGGCCCTTCACGGAGAGCTTGTCTCAAGACCACAGAGGTTGGAGTCGGTGAAGGGGTTCCCGGATTCAGCTTTGTTGAATTCAGATGATCCAGACGTCATGTTGTGCCTCCGGTTTGAACAGTCGCACAGTCCTTGTTGATAACTGTTGGCAGTTTTATCAATTCCTGCTTGTATTCTTTGAAATCGATTTGCTCAAATTTCTTTTCAGTTTTGTCTCGAGCATCTTCGAACGCTGATGTTTCCACGCCGCGTGGTTGATTGTGTTTGCACAATTTCCGTTTGTACAAATGGCACTGTGTCGTGCAATGTGAAAAGAAGGTTGTGATAGGACCCATGTCACGGTGTGTGTCCTGTTTGTGTGCTGTTTGAAAGTCAAAGACTTGTTTGTATCGTGGCTGAAAGTGTCAGTGTTAATGAGTTTGAATTCAAAATGTTATTTTTTGATACAGAAGTGTGTGTATGAAAACAGGTTTTGCAGTGTTGCGCGTTCACAGGAATATTTCGAAGATGTCTGCCTTTGCATGCAGGTGTGACACTTGGTGCGCACATGTATTTTGTGAGTGCTTTCATTGATTCCCCCGGTGCAGCAGAAAAACGGTGTCGGTGTCAGATTTTGATGTTGGTGCAGCGCATTTGTTTCGAAGAAACGGCGCGTCGAAGGAACTTGGGCGTGACTTTTACGTGAGGGTGGTGGACAAACATTGTATGGAAAACGTTGAAAGATCAAGTACGGTGTGTTTTTGCCCATCGGAGAAGCGTGATCGTCGAATTTGTCCATTTTGACCGTTGCAAAATCGACCAATTCGTGAGTTCGACGTGAAAGGGTGCGTCTTGCTCTCTGTGCAAGTGTGCGCGTGCGCCTGTGTCCTCAGCGTGCAGACACTCAGCATGTTTATTCATTTCTAGTCAGTCTCAAGGACCAAATTAAGAAGAAAACATATTTCCACGTGTTTGAAGCGAGCTGTCTGTGCAGAAAGATACGTTTTGCATTTTTGTGGATTGTTTTCTTGAACATTGTGCAGAAAATTGGGTGATCTTGCAAGTCTCAAACTGTGGGGTCTGAAATTTCGTTACAAACGCATTTATGGGTGTTTGAACATAAAGTCAGCATGAAGTATTCAGACGATAGTTCTGAAACAGTTCAGCTTCAGGAACGTTCCGTTACTTCTTGTGTTTCTCCGAAAGTTGTGAAATCAGTGGTTGAAACACAATTGAAGACGGATTTTGTCGTGTGAGGATGTGACGACGTCCCCCTGGCTACGGGCAAAGCCCATTTTTTTTCAAATCAAGACTCTCGACGCGGAGAGGGGGGTGTAAACGCAAGAAGATATGATCATTTTGTGATTTGGACGTGGCGTTTGCTTGTTTATGATTTCTGATCACTTTAGATCGCGTAAAATGTGTTGTCACGGCCGCTGCGCTCAAAAGAAGACGTCTGCAATGTCGTTCACATTTGAGTTTTGACACAAACGGTTGGCTTCTGGAAGCGAGATCAGGCATTCTCATCAGATGACTTGGATTCTTCCTTCTGTGTCGTTTTGCTTCCCAGGTGAAGATGGACCGTGGGGGGTTTTGTTCATTGGACTCGACACCGCGCTCACATGCACGTAAACGAGTAATTTGATGGAAAACGTTCATCATACCGGTAGATTGTTTGTTTTCTTTGTGCAATGATGCGTTGTAGTTTTTGCAATCAAGTCGTTGGTTTTGTTGAGCATTGCAAATACCGGTGCAGAGACAGTAAATTGTGTTTCAAATAACGCAACATAAAAAAAATTGCGCCTGTTGAAATGTGCAAGTTTTCACCTTTATCTTCTTTGTCAAGTCGCACTTACGTGGCACAATAGAAGGACACATTTGAATGTTTCCTTCCCTGTGCGTTGTTTGAAAAGACCGGTGCGTCGTGTTGTCGAGGTTGACTGACCTGTGGTTTGGAACAGTACTTTTTGGTAATGAGAGGAAATGCTCAATGCCTTCTCAAACAAATAATAAAACTGCAGATGTGTATGAAACCTTGTGATTTTGAACCATTGGGATGAGTCTTTTGATGATGAACCCTTGTGATGCACACAAAAGCTGTGGCGTGTCATTTTGTCTCATTTGTATCAATTGACTGATGTAGAATAGTGTTGTTTGGTTGAAATCAAAACAATTTTCAACGGACCACATCTTCACCACTATCGCTGCAAGTTTCACATGTACATAAGAAGTTTGTTTTGGTGTTTGTTTTGTTGGTTTCTTGAACTTGATCGTCGAAGAGAAACGAATGAACTGCGTGGCACTGGCTCGATCACCGCAGCGATTTGAGAACTGTGTGTTCGTCTTGTTTGGGATAAAATTAATGGATTCGGAATTTACAGGTCAGACAGGCCATTTACAAGAGATCGCACATTTTCGGGATTGTGTGACAGTGCAATCATGCCAATGTGACCCAATCAGTGCCACACAGCTCGTTTGACCTTCGAAAAGCAATCGTAGCAAAGATCTAGTACACATTCACTTTTTCTGCACTCGCGAGACAATTTTGAAAATGATCAAGAGGGAAAAAAGTGCTGTATCACCACTGGTTTTCGTCAGCAAGGTGCTGTTTACAATTCGTATTGGTCAGGAAAAAGGAAGTCCAGTTGGATCTGGTGCTGTGAATCTCAGAAGCGCAACCACAAGTTTCAAGTTGCGCCGATTCGCCAGATCCAGGGCATCACCTGAAGCAACGGCTCACTTTGTTGAATTCAGACTTTGAAATGTTGAAAATGGCTGCGTACTAGATTTTTATTGGTCCAAGGCACAAGGAAGATGAACTTCGCATGTCCAAAAGCACAAAGGAACGCTGAACTCTGATTCCTGGAGATCGCTTGGCGCCGAACATCCAGCGTGAGACCGAGCCGCTCAGAACGGTTGTTGCTGCATTGCAACAGTGGGTGTTGTTGGGAAAACGAGGGAAAGGACGTCTGCGAACAAGCATCGACAGATCAGAACCAGTCGTCGTTGATTTGTTATTTTTATTGAAGATATACATTGAAGCCTAGGTCTGGTTTTACCGTTAGGTTTGACGTTTCACTGACATGTTTTAGAAATTGACATAATTTATTTCCACAAGACTTGATGTTCATATCGACACATTCTTGTGTACAAAAATGATGATACATGTACAAGAGTAAAACTGTTGGGTTTATTGTAATTTTATAAGGATGGAGAAGTCTAAAAGACACTGTTGTACATAGAACAATGACATTTGTGTTTCCAAAGGTTTGTGCTAATTATATTTGTACTGACCTTCATGTTTGATCTTGACCCCTCATTTTAAATTGACCTCGAGTTGCCTTGTAGAAAGAGACATACCAAAGTTCATATCACATCTGTTCAAGTTATGCTGAAAGAAATGACACCGACAAAGATGGAGAAGACTGCTCTCAGAGACAATTTTGGTGTCTTCCCCCTCAAATACTCCACCCCAAAAATTGAAATCGATGTATTGTAGAAACAGGAATCGTACCAAACTAGTTTTAAAAACTCTGCTGAATTAGATCATGGTTATCCATTCGCAAAGCTGAGCCCCTTCTCTACCACTGGATGATCAGCCTTGGCTATTTTTTGAGACCTCTTTAGAGTCGGCTGCTGTTTGTCGCTCTCACTGACGCTTTCTTCAAAATAAGAATTGTTGAACGAATTCTTGATTTGTACCATGTTTTTCTCAGTGAGAGTCGCTTGTTCTTTTGTAATTTTTTCAACGTTTCGCAGCCATAGATGTGTGGTGTGGTGTAGGTTGAAGAATGTCAAGAGAGGGCACTCCAGGATTTAGGCCATTTGCAAAATTTTAGATTCGTATGAAAGCTGGAAAGTGCTCGTCCCTTTGTGTTCTTCAGTCGCACCCGCGATTCATGTTTTGTACTATTTGTCGATGAAGTAAGTATTTTTGTATGTTACTTGAGATTCCAATTGACAGAGAAGCGAAAGTGCGTCCAAAAAGGAGCATTTTTCAGTTAGGTTTGCTTGCACGAAACTTCGCTTGGGCCAGACGATCCTTTCTGATTCCTCTTGTGGGTAGGTTTTGGTTGAAAGCGTCAAGAAACTGTCCAGACAGTGCTTCGTGCCTTCAACTGATCCATTTAGACTTTAGTTCACGGCTTGACAGTGTTCTTGTCAAAGTCCGCATTTATTTTGAGCGCAGCCTATTTTCACGCACACTGCGGGTGGCGTGGGACACCGACTTCTTTGATTGCCCTTCCCGTCTGGAGTTTCAACAAAAGAAAACTCAGAAACCGAAATGCCGAAAGAAGTTCTTTCTATTTTTTCGCATTTTTGGTGTGCAACGTGTGGAAAGTGTTCTGAGGTTGGCGCCCAGATTCCAGCTTCATTGTTACGTTTTGCGTGTTGCTTGTCCACTGCAGATGTTGATTTTTTGTGTGTTGCGTACGCCTTATCTCAATTAGTATTGAAACGTGCGAAAAGAAAGCGACAAAAACAATAAAAAGACAAAAAGGAATTGAACTGCTTTGTCTTTATCTTTTTGACTGGCAGCTGACAGTTCTGGTAAGCGAAACAGAGGCCACAGCGGACGCACGCACAAAGGGAGAAATCTTCACTTGGGACTCCGATGCAGACGCAAGACGTTTGTACGGCGCAGGACAGTCAACGCCAAAACGCCAGTTGTTTGACTCTTTGCCACACGAATTTATTTGGCAGCGAAAAGACTGAACAGCTGATCCAAAAATACAGTCACATCCAAGAAAAAAATGTGAGAATATCAACACGTGCAGTGTTCCAGCAGATACTGGCACGAAAAATGGTTTGAGGCAATCCGGACAAATTGAAGGATTCAAGTTTCACTTGGCTTCAGATTGGCAAGACGACAAACCACTGACTGACCACTACGACTTCCACTGTGACCAGGTCCGACTGCTGGAAATAATTGTTTCGGATTCAACCTTCAAAAACAACAAGGATGGCACTTCGGTCTCAGTACGTTCCTCCTTCCAGAGCTCCCACACGGTTGGTCGTATCCACAGGAAGAGTGAGCCAGGAATGTCAAGTTTTGTGTCGCATCGTGGCACGATTTACAACAGCACTTTCACAAAATTCACCCACAGACCGAATCACAAAAGGAACTTCCCAACCGATGAAACAGCTTCGATCTCCGCTCAGGTTCCTCAACGAAAAACCCACTTGACACAAGCACACAGCAACAAAAGGTCAAGCGCTGAACCTGCACGACACCAGGTCCTTGTTCACACAATATCTGAGCCACTTTGAAGAAAGAGCAGAGGGGAAAATTTCGACACCCTCGGTCCTTGACATGGATATCACAGAAATACGACGTGAAATTACGAACGCTGTACAGCTTGTGAACGTTGTTTGGAAGAGATGAAGACATTTTCGTTGGCGTGCACGGCGCCAAAGAGAACACACAAGAATTCACAGGAAACGTGTGACATCGACTGGTTTTTCACATTCTGCCACCTCAACACACAAGTCAAGTTGGAAGCTGATCGGCTCGAACAACAAAAAATAACTCCCACAGAAAATTAAAAGTTCCGTGGCAGGACAAAAACGACTTCGTTTCGACATCTTGGAATGTTGAAAACTCAAATGCTGCGTCTCTCGGCGACTTAGATCGACATTGTTCGTACACAGGCATGGAATGCTGCAAGGAAAGAAACAACGACACTGTTGAAGACCCTGACCACCTTGGACCTTGGGCATTGACTTGAACATTTGTTTGGCCGTTCCTGAACACGCTGCCCCCCTCCTCGGCCAAGAAAGATGATTTAAGTTGTTTTGGGTCCTGACGATCTGAATTTCGACAGGAGCTGGCCGGGAGTCGTGAAAGAATATTGTTTTCGGACTCAAACTCAAAACCCATTTGCTGATCTTTTTTTCCGGTCACCCTGTTCCTTCATTGGAATGTTTGCGCCGGTGACCCAACGACCCTGTTTGAACAAGAATCAGACATTGCCAGCTGCGTTGGAAACAAAATTCAATGTACTTTACAACGGTAGACATGTTCTGGTATAATCACTGACGTACAAAGAAAATGCCATTCACAACATTTTCACCATAGCTCCACCGAAATTCGAACGCCTGTTCCCCAGTCGTGACTGCCAATGCACCCCAAAACAAAGCGCGATTGGAGCCAAATACATCTAAAGCCGCAAAAATGAACAATGAATGGTACACGGTCAGATCTACTTTTGTCCAATGTGTAAGTTTTCAATAAATTAAGAAATATACACAACAAACATGTCGCACGAGATGGCAACTCGTGCCAGGCAGCAGTGAAGATAAGCGACCGTTCACACGCATCACAAGTGGCACGACTGAACATTGTTTCGGGACCGACGACCTTTTGGCGACTTTTGCTGAGCGTTTGTTCAGTGTAAAATGTTCACAGCACCGGACTGACACACAACAACAACGCTTCAGATAATTTCTTGACACCATTCGACAGACCTACATATCGCTCTCTTGTCGTCCGTTCTGTGTCGGCTGCGCACTCGCCGCCTCGGTCTCAGACGTCGCGGCGTCGGGCACGAGTCCCGTACGGTCCATGTCGACCGGGTCGTAGCCCGACTCGTGGCGCACGTAGCGGTAGCGCCACGCCATCAGAGAGAAAATCACCAAGTCCACCGCCATCAGCGCTGCGAACACGAAGAATTCCACCGCCTGAAATGGGACGCCGTAGAAGAGTTAAGAGCGCACGAACGAACTCGACAGATTTCCGGGCATCCCGGGGTTGAAAGTTCGGAAAGCCACGTTCAAGAAACTGATCTCTTATTCTTCTGTGGCGTGCTGTGCGGGTGTACCTGGGAGGGGATGAACTGGCCCTCGGCGACGATGACGACGATGAGGTTGCCTCCCGCCACCGTCATGAGCCACGCGGCCTGCAGCACAGCCTTCATACTCGTCGGCGCCTGCGAACGAGAAAGAGCACGGGATTCTTGAAAGAAGAGAAGACAGTATGCATTCAATCCGGTGTGTTGCCGTCAGTAAAGTATCTGCTGTCTTTGTTGATGAAACAAGCAAAGCTCAAAGTGCTCGTGGCTTATCACGTATCAACCATCAACACCAATTTACTTTAATAAACTGAAGCGCCACCACATGCGGTGGTTCAGAGACCATCAAACCTGCGAGTAAGCGAAGTGGAGGCCTGAGATGGAGAAGAGGATTTCTCCAGACGTGATGACAACGTACTGCGGGATCTGGTACAGAATCGACACCTTGTTGGGAGCTGCGTCTTCGTAGTCAACCAGCTGCAGCTGTAACAACACGGGTCCACATCCAAACACCCGGGCTTTTCGCGCGTTCGAGACCGGAACAACAAATTGAGAGGTGAAAAGTGAAGGAAGCCGAGAATCTCACCGAGGTGGGATCGGTGACGTTGGGCTGAATGACGACGGTGTAAACTCCACCACTGCGAACCGTTAACACGTTCGCCAGTTCCACCGCACCGTCCGACGTGGGAACATACACTTTGTACCTGAAAAATAGCAGTGCCTGCCGGCTTGCTTCAAGTGTATGTGAGAGAAAACAAAATCGATTTTGCTCAAAATGAGGGAGATTTTTCTCCACATTCTGATTTTTTTTTCTCGGGATCTACTTGCAATTTTTGATGGGGAAGGTTTTTCATTTCACAAGAATCAAAACATTTTCCTTGTGGGGACAGGGTTGTTCACTTCTTTCTCCCCCAGAATCTTCCGAAAATGTTGTCTGGGATGGGGAGAGGAATCTGATACTTGGCAAGGGTCTTATAGTTTTGTGGAGGTTCTTCTTCTTTGTTGTTGTTGTTTTGTTGGTTTTCTTTTCGTCACAGCATGATACACGCGCCATTGCAACAGCAGATGGCGCGTGAAAAAAGCCGCAGGAATTCTAGCAGCGACTGTGACTTACGTTCCGGGTGAAATCTCCTGTTGGGGCGTGCTGTGAAACTCGGTGACGTTGAACGTGTACTTTTTGTCGTCCTCAAGAAGCGTCACTGTGTTGTTTGATGACCCAAGCTCAGCCGCGTAAAAAATGCTGGAAACGGGAGAATCAAAGACCTTATACTCACAGAAATTTGAGTTGATTCATCATTGTTTCACAAGACACCTGAGTGTGCTGCCAAAGATGTCAGTTCACAAGAGAAAGGCAAGCATCAGAATTGCCATTCGCACCTGACATCAGCTCCGCCATGCTTCGGCTTGTCGATCGAATATTCAAACTGCAAAGTCAATGAAAAACACTTGACGGAACGATGCATCATCTGCTTAAAAGGTGCATTTGTGGCCCAATACAAGGCAAAGCAACAATGGATGAATACAAACCATCATGGCGTCGAGTTTGTCGGTGCCGCTCAGGAGGATGTGGTAGTGTTTTTTGACCTTCACGGTGTATTCAAACGGCACGATGTTGGAGAAGGCGGTGCAGTCCGGTGAGGGGGAGATGTTCGCAGTTGTGGTTCCTGCTCGCACATGCAGATCGTCGGTTCCCTGGAAAAAAAGAGAGATGCGCCACTTAGTGTATTCCAACTTGGTCAGAGACTTTGACAAAAGCGTTGTGGTTGTGGCAGACGCAGCTCTCAGCTGCTTCTGGCAGAGTGAACAAATTCGTTAACAAGTCACTTGAAAGGCACGTGATCAAAGAGCAGCCCACCCATCAGCAAAGCGAAACTTTCGCACAACCCTATGTCTTCGTGTCAACTCCAAAATAGTTGCTCCAAGTTTGGCACTTGTTTTCAATGTTGAAATCTGTTCCAATGCTGGAAAACTTCTGAATGACGGGTTGCTCACGTGCGCGACGGCAAGGTTCAAGTTGAGGTGGGCGTGGTCGTCGTTGATGTGGATGGGGCACGGCGACGCGTTGATGTAGTGAAGCGACGACTGGTGCGTGTTCAGTGGAGCCTCCATCGTCGCCTGGAATGAGCAAATAAACACGACATTCATCACAGCATTTCTGTGGGCTCCGAAAGAAAAGCGCAAGCCGGCACACGAAGCTCTTCGAGGAAAGAAATGCCAGCAAACTCAGGCACAATTTCAGCTCCATTCGGCACAATCACGAACCCAATACCTCAAGTCCTATTCTTTCACACTGCAGGTTTGTTGAGCGCGTGTGCGCATTGCTCTTGTGTGACGTCTTACCTCAATTTTGATCTGAAGAAATCCAGCAATTACGAAAGCTGCCGTGGCCAGAAGCATACCGACACCCATGCGCTGCAGCGGCCTGTGAACGAGACGAGTGCTCAGGAAACACGTTCTTCTCTCGCACAGCACTCAAAACGCCCGCCTGTCAAATTTCTTCCAAACCTTTCTTCACGTATCAAAATACCATTTTGCATTCGCACTGATCTGTATCTTGAAATTGATCAGCGAAATGAAGCACTCACTTGGTGAGGAGTTTGCAGCGGCCGAACAGCGGGTACAGAACGTTCTCGAACAATGGAATGAAAACGATAATTCCAATCGGATTCAGAGCTTGCATCTGGTCTGGCTTCAGGTGACCCAGCCTCCCCTGCAAAAAGCAGTTTCTCAAAACATTTGACAAACGCTTGCGAGAGGGAAGAACTTTACAAGTATTGGTGTGGTCTCAATACTTTGCCACAGCGCCATTCTCACCAGATCTCCATCCATGTGCAATGCCTGCAGGGTCCACCTTGAACCCTGAAATGTGGTTTATTCCAAAAAGGAGATGTGGGAAGCGACAATAGACTTCTGCTATTCAAACTTCAAAACCTATTCCGGCCAAACGGCGACGGTGGGTTTGTACCTGTTGGTCGAAAAGTGCCCAGAAGACGGGAAGTGGGAGGAACAGCAGCAGCACGCGCAGCGCCGCCTTCACGTCCTCCAGGAACCGCGTCTGCGCAGTGAGGGGCACACCTCAACGTGGGTCACACTCAGACAGGGGCACACACCTCTAAACATGAGGCACACTCAGTGGGGAGCACACCTTTCAACGTGGAACACACATTCACACCTCGTCATTGGTGGTGTCAAGAAATCGACCTGAGCTTTCCAGTTACATGAGCATCGCGAGATCTCACCTCAAACTTGTCGTCAGCATGATCAAGCCAATGATCTCTGTCAGCCTTGGAATTTCGTTTCACGACAAGGGCATGCTGAAAGGTGAATGAAAAATGTTGGAAGCGAGACAAAACAGACTCGCACGTGCCTGATTCAATACGGAAAGAACCACCAAGATCTATTTGTTCCTGAAAAACTCACACCAATGCTGGAACACATTTTGCTGACAACATTGCCAGTCGGGGGGTAAACTTTGTACAATTTCCTTCCGGCCACAAATATCACTGAAAGGTGAAGTACAAAAAACATGAAAGTGGAGACAGTCTTCACGGAATTCGTGAACACAACAATAATCCCGGCAAATTTTAACCAAAACTGTTCGCAGTGAACTCACCAAGAGAAATAAGCATAAGTACCGCAGGAATTCCAAATGCGACAGGGTAACAATCTCCACCAAAACAATGAATTTCAGCTGGAAATAGTTTTGAAAAGCTTAGTTTGTGTTTCAGAGACAATTTGGGAAAGGACAATAACAACAAAGCCAGATTCGAACAGATGATTACACCGAAATCGGTTCAAAGAAATCTGGGCCACGCACATTCGCGGAGAGGGACGAATGCAAACATTTGCACCTGAATACTTTCTATGGATCGCCTGACACACGAGTTGTACTTACATCTCAACAAAGGCGTGATGAGCATCGACAACAAGCTTCCAACGTTTATTATGAAGTAAAACACTGAGAAGAAATGACTGATCTCTTTTTCCTGCAAAAATAATGCAAAACGGGTTCCCAGTGTACAAGCTTCAAACTTGATCCGCTCGAACAATGGTGCCGCAGGTGTTATTGTGTGTCTCATTGGACGTACATAAACGTGCGATCGGTTTGTTGCAGCAATTTATTCCGAGTCTGCACATTTACAATGATAAAGAGCGCAAAAATTGGCTTGAAACGTGTGGAGTGCTGCACTTGTCATGGAACTCTAAGCAAACGGACACGAAGCACATCGATCTCGACTGAGACCAAAACACTAAACAGACGTCCTCTTTTGGTTCTGGGAAGCCGAGACATGTTTGTGATCACAGCGGCCCGCCACTCACCTGGTCAGCAGAAAACTGATCTCCACCAAACGCAGAGACGCACGGTTTGATGCCCCCTGTACCGATAGATATCAGCAACAACGCTAGCACAGGTCCGTACCTGAAAAAAACGTAATTTGTTCAGTGAATTTCCCTCCAGTACCTGTAAAGACCGGTTTGTCCGTTCTTTTGATCAGCACGTCAAGGAACTTGCCACGTTCGTCAACTGATTCGTGACAGGCATGAAAGTTTTCTTTACGTACCACTCTGGAGGAGGCAGGGCAGTGAGTGCCATGAGAGCATTTCCAACGCAGTACAGGATGGACAGGTACAATATTGTTCTGAAAGAGACAGACAGTGTTGTTGCTACAACAGCGCTTTCGGGTCATTTACGCAACATCAAGTCAAGCGTGCTGGTGCAGGGACGCCACCTCTCCACGTGGTCTGAACTTTGCGTGAAGACACCCACAATATTTCGCTACAATTTTTTTTTCAATGATACCAATTCCAAACTCATCTGGTGTGCTTCGATTCTTTCGAACGTTATGTCGACCACGAAAATACAACAGTTCCGAAAGTGTTTCACAGGATTGGCTTGAATATTGATTGTTTTTTCTGCAAACTGTCTTGCAAACTTCATTGCAAAACAACAAGCAAGATAAGTGTTTCGCACTTGTATTTTCCGAGGTAACTGTCGGCGAGTATTCCTCCAAAGAGTGGCATGAAGTAACACAGCATGGAGAAAGTGTGGAAGATGCCCGTCGCGTTGTCGTCGTGAAAACCTAGCCACTGCGTCAGATAGATCACCAGTATCGCTGCAGAACGATGGAAAATCATTGGTTGACTCCAGTTCATGACCTACTCCCTGAGTGTGCACGTGTGAGATGTCTTGCATTGGAGCTTTACTGTGCCAACAAACTGCTTTGTTCGCGACAAAATCGCCCTTTCTTTGTTGGCGAGTTGCAGGTGGCGCTTCACAAACCTTTCATGCCATAGAAAGAGAAGCGCTCGCAGAATTCGTTGCCCAGGATGAAGAAGACGGCTGATGGGTACGAGTACTTGTTTCCACAGCACAGGACATTCTGGAAGCATGAAAACCGCAGACGTTTCAGTGTCTGCATTTGATTTCAACCCACGTTCATGACAGAATTCTCGGTTGTTCCTTCGCACCCTGCACATTATGTTACTCCCACCATCAAAAGGTTCGTCCCTCTTTTGGCCAGACACACGCTTGATCATGACTTCTGACAGACAGTGTACTGAAAAACGTACCTTCACTCGGCCCCATGCTTTGCCGCTGAGTTTGTCGCGCTCCACCAGGCCCGTGTCTAAACACCACAAAGAACTCAGGGGGAAATCTTCGAATTGAGCACTTTTTGTGGGTTTCTTGTTGTTTTGCACACAAATGTCATGGGAAAGCAACAGTCACAAAAGAACATGTACCTTCGCTGGGTTTGGACATGTTGGAGGGTCTGCGTCCCTTGAGCAGCTGCAGGTGTGGAGAGAGATCGTCCTCCTCCGTGCAGCTGCCGCTACTTGCCTCACCGTCCTCCTCCGCACTACCCAACATCAACCATGACGAGAGTCTGTTCAAGAACAAAGGTGAACAAATCAGTCGATTGCAAACGTCTACACTGGTCAGTGCTGTGTCGCGCAACCCGAAGCGGAGTGTGTTCCTGATGTGGTGTGAGTCCTGACACCTGTCGTTGGAGGAGAGGGTTGTTAGTTCTGACAGTGGTCCTCTGCTTACAGTGTCGGTGGACCTTGACGTCTGGCCACTACGGACAGAGGGGGAGGGGGGGGGGGGGGCTCAACCACTGCCATCAGGGTGCATGAGGGGTCCGTTGGTGTGTGATCTGTGAATGACCCTCAACCAAAGGAGCAGGAGTGAGGCAGTTGAATCGAGGGTTGTCCCTCATTGAGGTGGTGAGGTGGACCTCGATTGTGTCCACACGCAGCGTCGCATCGAAGTGTCGCCAGAATCGCGCAGTGACTTGTCCTTTCTGCACCCAGAGTGAAAAGATTCCGGACCCGTTCTCTGACATTCAACTGAACGGAAACAAAGAGGAAATCCTCGAAACATCTGGTTTTGTGATTTGGATCTGAAATCTACAGATCTTTCCACACGTTGGCTGGATACGACTCGTAAAAATCTTGATCTGTTGATGAGGCTCGTTGCCGGTTGTCAGACACACAGAGAAATTCTCGCTGGATTTAGTCGTAGATCTGGACAGAACTTGTAGTCTGCTGCAGTTGAAAGGAACCCCGATATTTGTCATGACAATCAAGCCGAATCCGATCCGCGAGGTGGGATTCAATGTGCTTGAACGAAAATTCAAGCAACAGGTTCCTCCTCTAAATCTTTCCAGATTGCAACCACTCGCTGCACAATCCGTCAAAGAAAAGCCTTCGCTCATGCCACACAAATTAACTTGACGGATTCAAGCTGTCAAACTCACCTGAAAAACAAAATATCGACACAAGACAGCACACAATTGCCTCTGAACTGTAAATACAGCAGAAGTTTCTTCTATTGATTTGACCTACTTTCTGCGATCATCGTGGCTGTTTCTGCCCCTGTGGAGGTCTGTCAAGTCTGGTGAGATTTGGGAGTCTGCTTCAAATTTCCTTCCTGCTGGCTACGTCTGACGAGAATATCCTTCTTGAATTGATTGAATGTCTTCACAATTTTTGTACAATTTTCAACAAGATTTGTGCAGATATTAACAGGACAAGATTTTCAAAAGATCCTGCAACGCACCTGACCCTTATTATCGCCCACTGTGAGAGCTCCAGTGGATTGTGTAGATCTATCCGCCATCTTGACTATTTTGACTGTTTTGACTTGCAAGACATTTTTCAAGTCTCTTGTCTCGTCAATGCGCTTGTTGTCAAACGTGAGTAAAAACCGTTTTCGAGAGACATTTTTCAAGGATAAATTACTGATCTTGCAAAGGACAAGCTTCCAGATGGACAGTACGGTAGACTAGATTCTTCTCACCCAAGAAGTGCGACGGGTTGAGTACGAAATCTACCTTCCTCATAGAATCTAGTCAGTAGCGCTACCATATCTGGTTTCAGACCGAGTTCTTCCTGTTGCGCGTGAGCATCCGTCGCTATTTGTCGTTGGCCTGGGCACCACATTTTTTTTGCACCCCACTGGTTGACACCAGAGACAGAAGATCTGACCAGGGTTTCAGACCCAACGCCCAATGCACTGGGGAGGGTGGAGGCGGTCTGACACCAGATACTTGTGGCAGATTTCAGTTGGAGTCACAATAAGTTCATGGAAAAGAAGTCACAGTTTTGAAGTATGATTTCATTTGGAATAAAAACCATTTTTCCATACTCTTCTCTGCATAATGACCTGGAGTGTAATACAGTGCAAGTTTACGCATCAAACTCAAAGAAAAATCAAGAGTATGGTTGAAGTTTGAGAAAAGAGCTGCCTGAATTATTTTTCAGCAGTAAAATTCAGCCAACTTGGTACCACGTTTGTGAGAGATTTTCAAGCCTGCGGTCGCCAAAGACATCCGCAACCACAGGCTTGGTGCAATCGGTCTGTCTGTCGCGCTCGCGTGTGGCCACTGTTGTGTTTTCCTGATACAACATGCCAATCGGTTCGCCAGAACTTGTATCATCAGTACTGAGGGGTGGGGGGTAACTCTGTGAGGCTGTCCGCAGGTGTTACCACCCCTCACTTGCCAACTCAGCTGGGCCAGCACAGTCAGGTGAACTTTGCTGATCCCACATGGATCCACTGAGCTCACAACCCACCAGAATACTCCTTGGGTCCTTTGCACTTACTCCTTTGCACACCATTTGGCATAAGCAGGTCACATCATTTGGCTGTCGTGTTGGATTTTAGGGGAAAACTTTGCTGTCCTGTCACAACTTTTGAGATCACTCCATTGAGCCACCAACCCACCAGAATTGTGTGCAAAGTGTCAGAGGGAGCCAAGGAGTATTCTGGTGGGTTGACAGCTTGGTGGAGCAATTTTGAAAGCCAGGACAGGGCTGCATTTTTATTTATTTTTTCTTATGTCCAAGATGGTGCCCACCAACCCACCAGAATACTTGTTTTGTGCCTTGCACACTTTACACATCATTCAGCACAAGTAGGCAACTTAATTTGGCTGCCATTGCAGAAGGCTATCTGCACGCAGGGTTTCTGCATGCTGCAAACTGTGCTGGCTCTGCACAGTTTCCCTGACTGTGCCAGTTCCACAGAGTTCATGAATGGAGGAGGGGTAACTCTGTGAGCTTATCCTCGGGTTTCTGCCAACTGGGCTGAGCTAGCAGAGTTAAACCTCCCCCTACTCACAAACTCTGTGGGTGGTAACTGTGCAGAGCCAGCACAGTAAGAGCCACCAAGCCACGAACGCAAGTTGAGAACCGCGGGGTTTCTAAGCGTAGATTTCTTGTTTCAAGCAGAAATTACGGATCATACGAGACAACGGACAAGCCTCTAGATGGACAGTACGTCCATAATCACCTCGGTGAGCAGAGATGAAGAGCCTCTCAGCGTTTTCCCTCCACCGGAAAAAGGTGAGTTCAGCTGCAAACTTGACAGAACAAACGATAAATTACACGCGTCGATGCTTTCACGCCAATCAAACGATCCCATAATGTTTGGATGTGGGGATAACGTGCGGTGTCGTCTTCGTGTGTACTGCATTGCGGCCGCATTTCGCGAAGCCTGAAATGAGAATGTGAACAATCCCATCGAAGCTGATCTATTGGCCGTTAATTGGTTTCAAACAAAAAATGTGGGGACCTTCAAAAGACTGCAAAAGACGACTTTGAAGTAGAAAAACGGTCTTATTTGGTTCGCACTCAGCAAGCGTGGCGGTTTGGCTGTTTTCTCTGTTAAAAGAAAAAACGCAACTCAAAATTTACAAACTGTGACACCTTTTCCACATTTTATTTCTTGCCACCCCCGCCCCCCCCCTGAGAGAATATCAAACAGGCTCAGGCGAAGCCCCCTCCTCCCACCAGCCAAGCCCCTCACCCCCTGCCAGCCAAGCCCCATCACCCTCACTGGCCAGGCCCCCGTGCTGGCCTGGCCCCCACCCCCTACTAGCCAAGGCTCC
>JAAUXT010030655.1_pt1 | contig 24405 bp, 27 predicted proteins | sample 7278171 | NCBI WGS metagenome assembly JAAUXT01 (sample SAMN14350112, study PRJNA611818) | marine sediment metagenome | isolation source: surface marine sediment (1.8m) | place: French Polynesia: Moorea | collected 2018-08
AAAAGTGATGCTTTGCAGCAAATTGCCGGTCCTGAATTCTGGCAGAAACCGGACTGCTATGCTGTGCTTGGCCGGGTTGAGTTCATGGATCGCATTGAAGCTGCACTCAAAACCGCTGGGTCTTTGTTAAGACGACTCAAAGGCCCGGATGATAGAACCAAGCGAATTTACTCCAGGAAAATCATTACGCGTTTAGCAGAACAGCTTTATCTTTTAGACGAAGCCAACCAGAGCCTCAATCAGAATCTTCCGCAGGATGCCTACCTTATGCTCGAATCAGGTCCAGCTCCTTCATCGCCGGAGCAGCCCGGCGCGTCATTCATCAAACAGCTTCAGGAGATGTATCAGCGGTGGTGCCATAATCGACGAATGCGCCAGGACCTGCTTGAGAGCCTTGGAACTTCTGATTCGGCCGCAGATTCTATTATTTTAGCTATCAGCGGGCTCGGCGCCTATTCTATCCTCAAGCCAGAATCTGGTTTACACGTGCTGGAAATTCCAAAAAAAGGTACTTCTTACGACCGGATTAGCGTTCGGGTAAAAGTTGTAGGACAGCCCGAATCGCCGACAAGCGGCAAACAAGATCAGTTACGTCAGGCTAAATTCGGTTTGTCAGCTGAAAAAACCGCCAGAGCAATCGTTGTCAGACGCTACCGGCGCGAACCCTCACCACTCGTTCGCGATGCCGTGCGAAACTACCGCACCGGCCTCATCGATAGAGTACTGGGGGGCGATTTCGACCTGTTTGGTTAAAAGGTGACCATGCGGCATTCACTGCAGTCCCAATAGTGTTGCCCTTAAACCTGGTTCTTTTTAATTAACCATTTACCCAATCAATTAATTAGCGTCTTTTGGCTTAACAAAGGATTGAAGAACCGCGCGCTGCCAGATCTCGTTATAGCCGTCTGCTTCAACTGTGCCGCTGACACGCTGCTTCTGGGAAAAACTGATGCGCACAAAATCCCTGAATCGCTTTTCAACTTTTTTGCGCAGCGGCTCACACAACTGATCGTACATCAGGTCGTCGACGTCACTGAAGTCAAAAAATATGGCCAGGTTGTTGATGATGCTGTTGAGGGTATTTTGCGATACGTCCTGGGCCTCAACGACGCTCATCAACTGGTTGGCCACATCCACCAGCCCATAGCGGATGACCTTTTTAATATGATGAAGCTGCTCGGCTGTCCAGAATATGCGGTTGCGGTCCATGCTCAGCTCGCATTTATCCTGGCCCATCAGGTTAATACGGGTAACCACATACTGCCGGGCGCCTTCGGGGAGCAAGGCGGCGATCTGAGTGACAAAAATGCCGTCCTGGAACACCGATACCCCCCCGCTGGCGGTTTCCAGGGCATGGATATGGTCTCCTAAATTCTTTGCACCCAGACGAACATACCCCTCGGCGTCTTTAAATTTCAGAGGTGCCAGAAATACGGGACCAGCGCTTTTAGCGATTTTGTAAGCAAGCTGCTCCCGGCCGATGGTTATGGTTTTGCCCTGCTCATCTTTGAAACCGACCGGTATCTGCAAAAATCGAATATTGGTTTTAAGGTAGCCGGCAAATTCCAGGCTGCGGCAGTATTTAATTTTCGAGGCCTTCAGATGCAGGATCACTTCGGTGCCCACCGGTAGGTCTTCGTCTAAAATCCTGACATCAAAATAATCTCGCAGGCCGCTAATCGTAATCATCAGCCCGGCATGCCCTGCTTTGCGCGTTTTGATCTCAATTTTTTTTGCCACCAGAAAACTGGATAAAAATCCAATGCCAAACTGACTGATAAATCCAAAATCAATCCGGGTATCCTGATTGATATCTCTGATCTCGTTGGACTGGTAAAAAGAGATACCGATTGCCAGAAAATATTTTTCAATCCACTGACGCGTCATGCCGATCCCGTTGTCGCGCATTTTGATGACACTGATATCATCGCTGAATTCAATCAATATGGTCGGCGAATAGGCTGGATCGACCAGCTTGCGGTAGTTGCAGGCATCCACCGCGTTCTGAATCAGCTCGCGCAAAAAAACACGCTTGTCCGAATATAAGCGGTTGCCCATGAACAGCTGCAGGCCGGCAGAGGAATCGACATTAAACTTCAAGTCGATGGGCGTATACCCTTGGGGCTCGATTTCATAGATCACATCGGAATACAAAAACCGCGGGCGCACCCTTTGGTTCATATTTTCAAGCAGTTGCTGCACCCAGCGTTCGTGGTGTTTGAGAGCCCGGTGTATTTCAGGATCGCTGCACTGGATTTTAAGGCGGATTGTGCCGTTTAAATACGGGTGGGGACCGATATCAGAGACGCTGAAATAGTCTTTTAGCTCACCAAGCTTAAAGCGATCTTGTGTCGGCAAGTGGCTGTAGATCTGCCATAGGGTTGTTGCTGTTGATAAATCCAGCTCCCGTCCTAGTTGAAGGCATGCGGCCAGCAGCGCTACATTTACCGTTGTATGCTTTGTGAGCGCTGCTGCAAGGTCAGTGCTGTTGTCGTATCCTGCACTCAGGCACACGCCTGCAATGTTGTCGGCAAAAGCAGCATCGGTAATTCCCAGCGCTTTCCAGTTGTCGCGGATCAGCTCAGCGGAGCGAATATAATGGGGCTCGCCGTAGCAGGGTGCCGGCTGCTGCCTGCCATCCGTCAGGCCAATGTCGACCAGATAGGCCGCTGCATACAGGGTGAGCAGGTGTTCTGGCTGCATGCTTAAAATCTGCATTTGTTCATCATCCAGCAGCCAATTTTCAAGGCAGTCGATCAGCCGGTTTCCCTGAGCAACCAAATCAATCGTGTCACCGCTATCCCATGGCAGTCGGGCGTCAGGCAGCTCTGCAACCGCAGACCGTATGGCCGTCAAATTCGTCTTTAAAGCGTTTTCGAGTTTATCCGCAATAGCATCCATATAAATTCATCCGCACGCACAGGACCGGTTCCTAATTTGCGAGCATGCTTAGTTGATTTCTCAAGATGTGCACAAATTTAAAAGTTGCAACATGCGTCCCACAGACAGCTTTGCCGTCCGCCTTTGGACGATTTTCATTTCATAGAGGAATCAGCGCTTAAATCCTTCTTTTGACTGGTTGACGCGGCCAATTTTAATCGTATCTTGTGGTTAACTATCGGTATGATTAAATGTTGCCTGAATAACAGACAAGGAGGCAAAGATGCGGCTTGAAGGCAAAACGATCGGTATCCTCGTCGGACCCGGATATGAGGACCTGGAATTCTGGGTGCCCTATATGCGCGTCATGGAAGAGGGCGCACAAGTCCGGGTGATCGCGGCCAAGGGTGGTGAAACCTATACCAGTAAAAGCGGCGGCTTGACTGCCACAAGTGAAATTGCTGCCAACGAAATTACCGCCAATCAACTGGATGCATTGCTGGTGCCCGGCGGCTGGGCGCCGGACAAGCTGCGCCGGGATCCCGATATCCTGCAGTTGGTCCGTGAAATGAACAATCAGGGCAAAATTCTTGGATTCATCTGTCATGCCGGCTGGGTGGCGGCCAGTGCCGGAATTTGCGAAGGCATGCGGGCCACAGGCAGTACCGGAATCAAAGATGATCTGGAAAACGCCGGTGCTATCTGGACGGATGAGCCGGCCTTCCGGGAAAACAACATGGTATGGGGTCGTGTGGTGGCAGATATTCCGATTTATTGCCGGGAACTTATCAAAGCGCTGCAGTAAACCAATAAATGTGTGCTTCGAATTAAAGTTTAAAACCTGGTATTTCTCATAATGCTCGGTATGCTCAGCCCCCGCATTTGAATCGGAACCCACAACTATTGATTTTCAGATCAACATTCAATAAAGTAAGAAAATTTCTAAGGTCAATCTAAATGAAAAAATCTGCCAAAAAAGAGATCAAGGCGCATGGTGTGCGGCTCCTATTGTCACGCCACCCGCAGATACGAAAGCTCAAGCGCCAGCATTTCCCCGCCTTCCATGGCAATAAACACTGGTCTTCCAGCTGGTTGTTGATGGACTACCTGGGACAAAAGGGGCTGCCCAAAAAGGCGCATCTCATGGAAGTGGGCTGTGGCTGGGGGCTGGCCGGAATTTATTGTGCTAAAAAACACGGGTCCATTGTAACGGGTGTGGACAAGGATCCCGACGTTTTTCCTTACCTGCGACTGCATGCTGATATCAACCGCGAAAAAATATCCACCCTAAAATCGGATTTACGAAAGATCAAAAAACGGGATTTGAAAAAAACGGATGTAATGATCGGTGCTGATATTTGCTTCTGGGACAGCATGGTTGATCCATTGCGAAAGCTTATCAAAAAAGCCCTCAAAAACGGCGTCAAGCAGGTGTTTGTTGCCGACCCCGGAAGACCCACCTTTGAAAAGATTGTAGACCATTTTTGCAAGCAGGGAATTGGAAAAGTCTATGACTGGGACACCCGGCGGCCGCGACCCATTGCAGGCCGAATTCTCCGAATTAAAGCCAAATCCAAATAGTCCTCAACGTATTCAAAACCGCCATTGAAAAAACAGGGTGGCATTTTGTGAATGACTGCAGGCGATCTATCGCGGCAACCCCTGCAACCCGGTTTTTTCTTCGATTTGTGAAATAAAATACAGAAATCCAGGTAAGTTGTTCTATAAAATTTTTTTAATATTTATCATCCCCCGTTAGAGTAAATTACTGTAAAAGCTGCAATGTCTTCCTCTTAACTCAAAATAATGACTGCACTTGCACGCTTCTTGCAGCACTAGTAAAGAAAAAAGGGGGACTTACCAATGAAAAATATAAAAAGATGGTGTGCCTTATTGTTGTCGTGTTTGTTATTCTTTTCCTGCAGTGCCATCTCTAAGATGACGGCGATAGAAGAAGACCAGCAGGTGGTGGAAAAACAAGCAATTGAAACTTCTGCTAAAGGTGTTCTCATAAAAGTCGACGAGAAAAGCAATGGTCAGAACGAGTTGCTGGATGCCGTTTATCTGCTGGAGAAACTCTACGGCAAGCCGGTGGTCGTCACCAATGGCGGTATCACGCATGATGGTGGATCAGTCGTAAGATATGCACTGTACTTCGATGTCTCTGACAGCTTGTATTCTGTTGTAATGATATCAGGTGGCCAGATTACATCAATTGATACGATGAACAAAGGTAATGTAATCCTGGGCCCGGCAAAGATTTCGGTTGATAGTATTATTCCCGATTCAAATGTTAAGAAAATACTCGAGGCGGGTGATACAAATTCTAATCTTGGCGGGTAACCTGGAATAAATAAAAGTGGGAGTGAGGTTGGGACTCGGTACCAGTAAGCTGGTTTAGCTGGTCCTGGCCTCAACTCCTGCAGATTCTTGTTATTTCATATCAACGGCACCTCACCAAAAGGATTAATCCCGCATCTGGTCTAATACTTTTGTATTAAGAAATAACATCCACAATATTCACGATTTGTTTTCACACTACCCGTTATTATCATTTGCTGGAAAATGTCTTATGCATCTGTTTTGATTAAGTATAAAATTTATGAAGATGTTTGGCACAGCAATTGCTTTTATCCACCCGGCCATCAAAGTTTTGGTCATGTGTCGAGAAGGGACGTAAAGGAGGGCGTCATATGATGGGGGCAATTGATCAAACGGAGCACAATCGGCTATCGGGAATAAATTATTTCAATACAATTCATTATCCCAGAATAGCAACCGAACAATCCGGCAAAACAGGAAACCGAAAAGATAGACCCATGGAACATGCCCGCCTGTCCGGCACATTTATTGAAAACAAGGGGCCGACAATTACAAAAACGGTTGTTAAAGACCGCAAATTGGTGGTTGAGAAATATGACCGTAACGGACGGCTAATTCGATTGACACCTCCCGGCTATATTCCATTCGACCGGGCACCGCACTCATTTTGGATTTGATGGTGTGTCGCGGCATCGATATGAAACAACGACTCAGTGATGGCTTGAATAACTCTGGAGAGTCTAATTTCTGATTATCTAAAACCTAAAGAGAAAAGGAATTTTAAACCCTATGGGAATGGAGGCTTTAAAAATCAAACCGAAAAATGAGCGCAGGAATGGAAAACGACATATATGCTCACAGGAGATCTTTTTTGCAACCCGAAGTCAATTTTATGAAGGGCTTCTTATGAACTACAGTCTTAACGGTCTTTTTATCAAGACCAAAGAGGACCCGCCTATAGGCGAATTGGTCACTGTTGTGGATCCAAACCCGGACGGAGAAGATAAAAAACGTCAGGGTCAGGTCCTATGGAAAAACGAGCAGGGATTCGGAGTCGAGTTGTTCCATTCTCGAAATGATCAGGAAGCCAAGCTGTTGCGTTTTGAAAAAAGATCGCCAATATAGATGGCTTAAAACACTTTAAATTAAAATCACCGGGCAGATGATATCATCAAAGAAGTTCTGGCCTTATTTCCCGGTTGCGACGCAACGATCAAGACGGATCCGCCTGTCCTGCTACCCCTCACACGTAAATCAAAACCCGCTCCCCCTTGCCATCCGCTTCCAATGCCTTATTGTTTGTGTAGGGAGAAAACCATGTTCAATACCCTAATAGACGTTATTGGTGCCGTGTGCGCTGTTCTGCTAGTCGGGTATTTGGTTAAATCTTATGCCCGCAAGCCACCAAAAGACGGCGATGCCGAATCGACGGTGATCGAAGATTACCTTCAGAAAATAACGCGGATTACCGGCTTTAGTGTCTATGATACATTCCAAAAATCCGCAGAGAACTGGCATGTTCCCACCCGAAGAATTGATCAGGATTTCGCTAAATACCTGTCATCCCAGATCATCCCTTATTACGTAAAAGACTTTGTCAGGAAAAGCCAAATACACATCGATGAATTGTACAGGGGCAAGGGGACTGTCTATTCAGAAAAAAGATTGTGGGTTTTTTATTCTGTTCTCATATTGCTTTTCTGGGGCGGTGCTGTTTTCATAAGCCTATATGTTTTTCCAAATATCTGGCCGCCAGAGTTCAGGGCAAACATTCACATCGGCCCGCCTTGATATCCTGACTTTCGACTGTTGTCCCCATTTACCAACATCAAATGACCTTTACCCGATTGCCATTTCCGCAACCCTATTTTCCAATTCGCTATGATACTGTATAAAAAAATATACAGTAGGTATCATTTTTCTTACACATTTTGATGTTGCCAGCTGTCCGTTATAATCGATAACTGTCTGTATTTTAATCACATCATTTTTTTTTGCCTAAATTGCACACTTATTGCTATATTCTTATATAGATCAGATACATGCGGCGCCCGATCGAGCTAAAAATTCGAATTGCTTGCGTATCATGAAGGGTCATTTGGCGCTTGTGAATGCTTGCGTTGATCTTGCCTGGGGGGAAGGACAAAGCTTTAAAGCAACCACTTGGTTGTTTCAATAATGTTTAAAACGGGTGTATGCCTTTTAGACTGGCTCCATTATATTTCAAATTTAGAACTGCCAAAAAGACTTCCTCCTGAGTAAACCACCGCAGAATCTTTCTTGAGCAAGCTCGAAAAGTAACAAATACGTTCATACGTATTTCGATGAGCCGTGATCAAATCAACCGTTTGGCTTTGCCCATCAAGCGAATGATGGAACTTAGCGAACAAGAATTGACCTAAAAAGAAAGGAGAGGCATCATGTTAAAAAAAGGCAAAAAACCGGAAGATAGCTCAGATTATGTCTATGAGAAAGATTCAGTCTCAGAAAAGACAGCACCCAAACCGACACCGTCCATCCCGTCAACGCAAACCAGTTCTGAAAATACCACCATCGGAAAAAATATCGCTATCGAAGGACACATTCGCGGCGATGAGCACCTCGTTATCGATGGTGCTATGAAAGGTAACATCGAAATGGCCAGGCATAATTTTTCTGTGGGGTCCAACGGACGGGTTGAGGGTGAGATCAATGCGCAGAATGTACGCATCAGCGGTCAAATGATTGGCAATATAAAGACACAGGGCAAGGTTGAAATTACCAAAGAAGCCGATTTTATGGGTGATATAAGAGCCAAGGGTATTTCGATTGAAGATGGTGCCTACTTCAAAGGATCCATTGAGCTTGCCCAGGAGCCCCACAGAAAGACAACTTTGAGCGCAAAGTCGACGCCCTCAACAGCCCAACAACCCGCTAACAAGTCCAAAAACCAAACGGCCAAAGAGGTTGTTAAGGAGAATTGATTTTTGGTAACTCCGAGCGTACCTGTTTACGACTATTCTCATGCCGACCCCTCACTTGCTGCCTTTACCAGCAGGATGCTTAAAATGTATCTTGAAAACCTTGGCCGTCATCCGACAGCGCAGGTTTTGGATGTGGGACCCGTTTGTCAGGAAAATATCCTATATTTCACAAAACGGGTGATGCGCTTTCACGTTTGTGATTTATTTGTGCGATTGAATCGTAGCCGGCACAAGGGTTTATCGACCGAGCAGGTGCGGGAATTCTTAGACTATCCGGCGGGCAGTTTCGATGGGATCAACCTGTGGGATTTTCTTGACCATTTAAAGGTTGAAGAATTGGGTAGATTGGTGAATTGGTGTCAAATGACACTAAAGCCGGGGGGAATGATGATCATCACCAGTTTTGAAAAGCAATGGGCCCCTCAGCAAACCCACACCTTTGTCGTCAGTAGCGGCTGCCGCATAAAGTTTCGCCTCCAGGGCCACCTGGATTTGCCGCGCTATTATCACAACAACAGGATCATGACCGCTGTGCTGTCAGATTTTCGGACTGTCAAGTCATTCATCTATCGCAATGGGGTAAGGGAGTTTTTATGTAAAAGCGACTAGGGCATCATTATGCCGAATTCGATTTTGAACCAGCCATCAGCGTGCCGGGCATTGGTTTATTATTGAATTTCTCGCTGCAGTGATGGATTAAATGCAGGATAAATTGAAAACAGAGACAAGACGAAGCTTAATGTGTTAAACGCTCACTTCACTAACAGCTTGTAGATAATGATGATGAGTGTGACGAAAATGATGAAGGAATAGGTCCAGCGGTTTTGTCGTTTGGTTAACACCGGCACGGTCTTTTTTTGTATCGGAACGGGAAATTGGAGATCCGGAATCTTGAACCGCATTGCTGAAAATTCATAGGTTTTTGGGTCGGTATAAATTCTTAAAATAGTCACCGGCGCAATAAAAGTCTCTTCAGGCGTATAAATAATCGCTTTATTAATTTTGGAAAAAGGAATGTTCCACTCTTCAAATTGAATGCTATTGTCCGTAAAACGTAATCGGCCGTTGCGAGTCTCTTTGCGCGCCCATTTCAAAGGATTTTGCTTTTGAGGATGATCTATTAGCCTGGCTTTAACTTGAACGTCCTTTTCCAAATTAGGCACCTCGCGAAACAAGCCTGCTGGCCAGGCTGTCGATATGGCGCTCATCGGTTCCGCAGCATCCCCCCAAGATCTTCATTCCCAGCTCATGATGAAGGCTGGCTACTGATTCACCAAAAATGTGCGGGTCTTCCTCAACCAGCTCTTCGCTGTCATCGAGCGCTTCAGGCTCAAGGGCAGCCGTATTGGCCAACAGCCCTGCCACGCGTTTTCTGACCGCAGAAGACGAATTTTTTGCGTGCATCATGGCAGCTTTAAATATAGACGCATGGGTGCAGTTGGACATAAATGCCAATGGTTTTGGTTCGACGCTGGTATCGATGGTGGCAATGGCATCTTTTATGGGGGTGCCATCCAGCAGCGTGCCTTCCGAACGGAACACAAAGCTGACAATGTAGGGTTTTCCGGTAGCAGCCAACGCTGTGGCCAGGCCGGTGGCTTCGCTTAGGGCCGGCAAGGTGGCGGCCAGTAGAAAATCAACCCCTGCTTCAGCAAGTTTATTGGCCTGCCATGAGTGAAACGCGTGGGCCTCTTTTGATGAAAGTGCTTCAGCCTGATTATACGCGTCGCCGCGACAACTCAGCAGACCGCAGATGACTATTTTGGCGGCATAGGCGCCGTAGCTTCTGCGCATGTCATCGAAAAATCTAAAATTGTCGCCGTTGACATCCCTTTTTTCATAACCGGCTTTTTTGATACGCTCTTGGCTGGCTCGCCAAGTCGGGGTTGAAAGCAGCAAGGGTAGATTATATTTGTGGCCGATATCAAGATATTGGCGATAGATGTCAGCCAGCGCGGCACGTTTACTTGGGTTGTAGATAAAAGCCGAGTTGACCACATCTGGATCGAGTTCAAATGCGCTATTACGACGCAGGCGTTCGATTACGGCACCCTCGCCAAGGATGCATTCAGTTGTATCAAACAACTGTGGGAAAGATAACTGTTTCATCTTGATGATCGTAAATGTCGTGTTATTCCTATAAAGAGAGGTAAATAAATACGAATTGTCCGGCGTTGACATCGATGGTCAGGTCGCCGCCTCTTGAATCGGCAAAAATAATCCATGCCGGTTTATCACCCGGGCCGCATTCTAAATTCGGATACGACTCGCCGGTTTTTCCTTTGTACCAGGACAGCAGCATCGGATCTTTGCAAAACTCTTTTGCCTTTTGTTTTGCCAAATCCTTTGCTTCTTCAAAATCAAGCTCAGGCTTATCAACCGTTAATTCAATATGCCTGCCCGGATAATCTGTAATTTTGGGCTTAATCAATTCCATAGGCTGGAAAACCCAAACGCGTAAAGCGTTCTCTTATCACACAGAGCCCCCAGAGATCACAGAGAGCAAATCTTAAAAACCAGCTAATTCTGTATACCTCCAAATGAAGGATTCGATAGTTAGTTTTACTCGTCTGTGTTTGTCCGTGTGGGTCCGTGGTTAATTAAAATTCCTCAATCCGGAATTCTTAGTCCAGCAACTCCATCAGCTTTCCGCAGCACGGTGGGATGCGGTCTCCGGCCTTAAGGTTGACGAACTTGTTGCACGTCTGGCAATAGCAGGTGCAGTCCTTGTCCACGTATACGGCGGGATAATCCTCTTCGCCCTTTTCGCCTTCGACGGCAAAGCTGGCGATGTTATTTTTTTCAGGCACATATTCACCCACAGGTACAAGCTTTTGATTAAAGCGGGCGCAATCCACCAGCATGCGCCACAATCCCTCTAACATGGTCTTTTCGTAGTCAGCCTCGGGGGTGAATTCCACCAGGGTTTTGCTGAGTTCAATCTTCATCTGTTTTCCTCCTTAATCTGCTGTTAATGGATATACGTATGGGAAAGGGAGTTTCCGTTTACGGTTTTAGCCATCACATGGGCTGGATCTGCACTTTGGAAAAGCGGCCAATCCATATAAACACATCAGGCTTTCTAAAGTCAATAATTGACCATTTTCACATCAATATGTCACAGTGGTTTTGATTTTCAGTTTGGTGCCTTTTCTGTGGAAATTCATCAATTATGCAAAAATATGATATATTTAAAATATGAGACTGTTTCTTGGAACCATCATCGTGATGATATCCATGCTGATAACAGCATTTAATTTCTGGTATTTTCACTATCATATGGTCGTTTTTGGCAGGGGATTGCTGGAAGCGTTGCCTTCTGAAAGAATGGTTGCATTTACTTTTACATCTTTTCCCTTTTTGGCCGCTATCTATCTGTCGATGCGTCATCTCATCTTTGAAAGCAGTGGTCAAAAAAGACGATGGATTAAAAAGAAATGGACCACGGCGGGAATCGCAGCTGCTTTCGCCTGTTTGGCCATTTTTTGGTTTCCACTTTCCAATTTTACCATTTGCCTTTATTACACCATTACTCAGGAGGGAACCGCCAACGCATGTGACAGAATGGAATCCGATGCTCACAATACCGTAGCGGCCATTTCGAGTTATTTTGCCGATCCAGACCACATGACACTTCCCACTGTCGCTCAATTAATCGAGCAAGAAGACCTATCGTTAAATTGTCGTGTTGAATTGGAAGAAAACGCAAACGGAGAACCTATCATTACGGTAATTGATGACACGGCAAAATGCCGCAAAGGAATGAAATACGTCTATCATTTTGATGGGTCAGCCTCAGAATGGATAATAGAAAATTAGAATAATCCATTTGGGGGCTAATTTGAAATTCGGCAATCGACAAAATTAAAACTTCTGAAAAACGCAGTGACGAATTATCGATTCAACGGATTAACGCATTAACCTGAAGACTTTAAAACTTTAAGCTTAGCAGTAATGAGCTGGTTGTGATCCAGCCGCAGTAAGGTCTGCAGTTTGCCCATCAGGTAGTGCTCGTGCTCGTCCATCTTCCCGTCAACATAGACGATGCGCCAGAGGGTTTCGATGATTTCAATCTTTTCTTCAGTTGAATAATTTTCGTTAATCAGGTTGGAAAATTGCCACAGGTCAACACTTTTTTCCAGCTCCTGTTCAGCTTCTGCGATCAAGGCGTCGGCGTGTTCCTGGGACAAGCCGTATGTATCTTTTAATATGGATAAGATGGTTTCCATCTCCGCATCGCTAAATTCATTATCGATGCGCGCAATCTCCACAAACAGCGCACAGGTGGCAACCCTTATATCGTGTTCTGTAGCCTGCTTGGCATTGTCGGAACCGTCGGTCGCAGCCTTTTCAAAAAATCGTTTGATCTTGTCCAGCATCTGCCATTTTCCTTTGAATTGTCATTAGAGATTTGAAAGCTTGTGATTTAAAAGCTGACTAACAAATAATTTTTATGAACTCAAGTGGATTTAAATAAGGAAGGGATTATTCCGGGAGAACACCAGCCACTGAGGGCTTTCACAAATTGCAGTGCAATTGTCTGGATTAAAAGCTGTTAAAAGAGTTACATCTGTATAAAGAGCGATATTTGCAAAGTTTAAGACAACGTTTTTCATGCCTTATCGTAAAAACAATTAATCTGGGACTATTTTGAATACTTTGTCGTTTTCCCTTACTTTTTCCGATACCTTTATACCGACGCTATCCCCTTTCTTTACTTTTGTTACCGCTTTGTGCTCGATTTGCATTGAGCTCACCTTGGATTCACAATCTGTTGTATGCCCCAAAAAATGAAGTGTATCGCCCACAGACACAGTCCCATCCGTGATCTCGACGGCTGCAACGGATATTTTACTGAAGTAATTAGAAACGACACCGACTTTTTCTTCGCTCATAACTGTATCCCCGTTGTTTAATGTTTGGATATTGCATTTCAATTATGACGTCACCGTAGCCCTGAGTCTCACATTTTAAAGTCAGAGGAGGACCATTTCGAGATCAGTGGTAATCGTCGCTTCTATACTAAGTGAAAAAAAGCGTGTCTCCTGAGAGCAGGAAAGGGAGGTCTGTTTTAACTTTAACAGCTATAAATTACGTATAGGATGGAGTTCGGTTCAGAATGGACACTCGGCCACTTTTGAGCTTGGCGATCTTTGTGGACTTACTACCAAAAAATTTCGTTTTATGTCAAGGAGTTTAGTTAAAAGGGGGACAGCGTCTGCGGCACACAGCTTTCCGCGTTATAGTTAGAAGGAGACGACGCAATCCTGCGAACCTTGGACCTTTTTTAACTTCAGTCTACAGTTTCAAGATAACCGGCCCCATCTTTTAAGGCATTCTCAATTTGTTCGACGCTGGTTAAAGCAGGATCATACCACACGGTGTTGGCTTCTTTTCGACCGATAAAGTGACTGTAAACGTGTTCGACACCTTTAAGCCCATCCAGGACTTCTTCACTTACATCGAATCAGGCAACTTTAAAAACCGCTTTGGTTAATTCCTTATTTTCAGCTTTCGATTGAAGGTTTGCGTTTATGCTGAGCATAAGACTCAGACCGAGCATCAGCATCAGCGCCAAACCCACCTTATGTTTAATCTGCATTTTTTTGATTTCCTTGCAGCCGCGTCCGATAATCGTTCTTAACGTAATGCGAAAATGTAAACTAACGATGAGATAATCACCCTGACTTTTGCAGCAAGCTTGAATGGCGCCGCTTGACGAGCTTGGCGTTTTGCAAGAGGTAAGGGGTGGCGCCATCAACTAACGTTTAAATTCTATGATTATTTGCTGTGTGTTGACCTTTTTGGCTTTTCCACCCAGTTTTATTGTAACCGGCAGCAGTTTGAAATTCACACCGCCGCCGCCTTCTGTTTTAACGACAAAGCGAATTTTTGCGGTCAGTTTTGACAGGTGCAAAGGCGGCTTTCTTTTTGAAGCCCGATAGGCACTTTTGGCAGCCTCGATGATGGCAGTAGCCAGCGTATCCTCTACTGAGCGCACCAAGGCTGCATCAGCGGGTTTCGGGGGCTTGAGTTCAAGATGGATTTCCTGCACCGCTTCGCTATCCACTTTGGCGCCTAACTGCACAACGATCAAGGATACTTTGCCGTCGGCCTTTGTGGCCAACGCGCTTTTTAACTGCAGGGTGATCTTATGTAAAGGCGGCAGATTATCTTCTGCGATAGATGTGCTCACCCGGATAAGTGTTTTCTGAACCTCGGTTAATAGCTCATCTAAAATCACATTATCTTCCGCCATCCCCATAGAACTATTGAAAGCCAGCAAGCCAAAAACCAGAAGTGCTAAAAAAACCATACCAAATCGGTGATTCATTCTGCATACCCCCTCAATTATTTTTTTTGAGCGTGGTGTTTTATGATTTTTGTTCTGCCGATGCTAACTTATATGTCAATATCCCGGAATGTGACAATTTCGAGGTCTTCATATTGAAAAATGGGTAACAATAAAGTCTGATTAATGTCAAAGGAATTTGAGGGGAGGTGATCGGAATGGCAGGTGACCGACATTCAGGGCTCTGCGAATTTTTTCCAGGCGGTTGCGGTTAATGGAAATACAGCGGTTAGTTAGCAGGTAAAATCCTTTCTCAGAATTCCAAAGATAAAATTCTTTGGACCTTGTCTTTCAAAGCCCGCAGGACGCATGGCCGTTCCTAAAACACAGTTCGCCCAAGGTGCAGCGCTCAATTTATTGTGGCCATTTTCATTTTTAACAACTGCGTCAATTTCCGCAAATATTTTGTGTTAAAACGCACAATAATTTGTTGCGGCCTTAAAATCACACAGTCATATTTAATATAACTATTTGATATTAAGCAAATTTCCATAATCTTGTGATGTTGGCATTTGATTTGCTCTGAACTTATATCTAGCAGGAGGCCTGGTTTTTAAATTGGAAGGAAGAATGATCATAAACAAGATACAACCAACGTTTCCGGAGCATAAAAATGGATATCATAAAAATATTGCTCATTGTTATCATAGTGGCGGTTGTTTTTGTTGTTTTTAAAATTGTCGATAAGAAAATGGGACCATGATCTTACTTGAGAAAACCGATTCATGCCGCAAGAAAAGGAGTTAGATATGGCATGGTACAAATTTACCATATCAAATGAACATATTGCCCCAATTGTGGCACAAAAAATACAAGAAAGATTTAATCAAATTTTTTGGTCCGTGCCCTGCCCTAAAGGCGCGGCGGTATATGCAAAAAAATCGGAGAAAGGGCGCGGTACAGTTTTTTACTTAACGCCTTCCTGTGAAAGATCAGCTAAAGCGTTAATCGTTTCATGTTCCGCAGAAGCTTGCGAAAAACCGGATATGGCTTCATTAATTTTTTTGGCTGGCGATTCTTCACATATTGGTTGAAGTGCAAAATCTTTGGGCCTTGAATATTTAAACCCATAGCGCTCATCGAGGGCCTCGACTTACGATGGGCGTTTCCCTAACCTCTGTTCAAAATCCGAAATTTTTACGTGTTGCCCATGAAAACTAAAGACTCTTATGGTTTGGGTATCCTCATTATAAAATGCCCAGATGCCGCCTTCGCGGTCAAATTTCAAAACACTCGTATGATAACCATTCATTGCGGCATCTGTTTGCCACCACGCTGGTTGCGGGTTCCCAAGCCAACCCAAAGAGATAGCTAACGCATCCATCGCCTGCCACCATGCAGGATGCGGCTCCTTACACCAATCAATCGAAATAGCCAACGCAGCCGCAGGAGAAGGAAAATTCTCAACCAGGGTTGGCTTGCTGCCATCATTTAACAAAAAAGCAGCGACAATGGCATGTAAATCCGGATCTTTTTCTTTTACCTTAGCTTGGATGGCAATACTTTCGCATTGAGGAACGACATCGTAAAATATGTCAATATCCTGGCTGGTTTCAGGAAGTTTTATTTTTGACACGTACTGTGTTTGAAGAAATTGTTGATAACTTAAGTCCAATTTTTCCAGTCTGAATTTACCCGCAAAACTGCCACTGCCAAAGCTCCAATGAGAAAAAGCACCCAATAAACTGATGAGCAATAAAGGTAATAAAGTGACCGAAACTATTTTGAGGGTCTTAAATAATAGTCTGCGAGTCGGCTTTTTAATGTTTTTATCGGAGCATTTTTGGCCGTGTCGCTTAAGGGATTCCCGGTTTGTGTCCAGTTCTATAGCCTTTGACAGGATGACACCGCACCGGGCACATTCGACAAAATATTCTTCTTGTTTATGACCACATTCTGGACAAATCATCAGTTTATCCCATTTAGATTTTAAACCTATATAAATTTCGGTATCTAACAGGATAAACTTAAGAATGATCGATCATACTAAACCAGATCTATCATCATGTGGATCGGTGTTGAAATGCCGGAATTGTAGGCAAGATCTGTGTGGAAACTATCAGGAAAGTTATAATTTCATGGACGTACCGACCAATATAAACTTCTGAGGGTTACATATCGCGCAGGGTCCGTTTGAGTATTTTACCGGTGGCGGTTCTCGGAAATTCATCGATTATGACGACTTTACTGACTTTCTGAAAACGCGCGGAAACGCGATCGTTGACCCATTCCAGCAACTCTTGCGGTGAGGCTGCTGCATCCCGCCGCAACATCACTGCAGCCACCGGAGTTTCGCCCCATTTTTCGCTGGAAACACCATATACGGCCACCTCTCTGACAGACGCATGCTGGATCAAAACTTCCTCGATGTCTCTTGGATAGACGTTGATGCCGCCGGAAATAATCATATCCTTTTTTCGATCCACCAGGTGCAGGAAACCTTCTTCATCTGTGAAGCCCAGGTCGCCGCTGTAAATCCATCCCTTTCTAACGGCCTGGCGGGTCAGCTCAGGCTGTTTGTAATAGCCGGACATTGCCAGGGGGCCCCGACCGATGATTTCGCCCACTTCCCCACCTGGCAGTTCTTTGCCCTGATCATTGATGATCTTGATTTCGGTAAACGGCGTCGGGCATCCAACGGATTCAGGTTTATTTTCATAATCGGTTTTATCCAAAACCGTAAAAAATCCTTCCGTTAAGCCATAAGCTTCGTAAAAAGTGCCGGGCAATTGCCGATGCCACATTTCTTTGTGCTTTTTATGTAGCGGGGCGCCCATACAGCAAATCGCTTCGATTGAAGACAGGGCTTTAGGTGAAAAATTAGGCGCATTGAGCATCGCAATCATTTGGGCGGGAACCGTGGTGATATGGGTTACCTTTTCCTTTTCAACCATTTCGACAAGCTGAGAGCCGTTTAAGTGACTCCCAAAAACAAACGTGGACCCAAGGTACATAGCGGGCATCATAAGCATGAACGCACCGTTGAAGATGACCGAGCCGGTGTGTAGACAAATTGATTCGGGTGTCATGCGCCATGACGCGGCAAAAGTCGAACAGTATAGTCCTCGAATATAGTGGGTATGGACGATTCCCTTGGGCAGGCCGGTGGTGCCACTGCTGTAGATGATATTGACGGGATCGTCCTGATGAATTTCGATTTTTTCCGGCTCGAAGTCTTTCGAAACGGCTTTGAGCACCTGATAATCCGTGAAACCAGAATGCTCGCCGGAGACCGTATAGTAACGCTCTGCGGGTATCTGGGGCAGCTCCGGTTTGACGGCATCTATAATTCCTGTAGCCTCGGATTCTGTAATGATCAAAACCGTATCCGAATCCCGAATCAGGCTTGAAAGACCCTTACCACGCAGCAGTGGGCTCAGCGGAACAGCCACCGCACCGATTTTGGCAGCGGCCCAAAAAACCTCCAGAAGCTCAATGCAATTATTTAAAACGGTCGCGATTTTGTCGCCTTTTTTGATGCTCAGTTTTAAGAAGCCGTTGGCCAGTTGATTGACGCTGGAGTTAAACGCTTTAAAGTTGAGCCGTTCCTCGCCGAAGATAAGTGCCGGATGATCAGGCCGAAATTTTGCGTGTCTTTTGAGCAGTCTGCCAATATTCATAATTTCCTCAAAATTGTTCAATCATTTTGATGGGCGTGTGGCGCTGGACGGTAGAGTGAAATCTGAAATATACTAATGCGAGGACGGAAGGATGTCAAAATCAAAACAGGACCTGGGGTGCTATTTAAAAAGTAGATTGGATACCCACACCGTGCGGGTGGCATTTGATTTGTGATCAGCAGCCGGGGGTTCGGCAATGATCAGGTTGATAATGTTGCCGGCTTCCAGACGGCCGTTGCGGCTGGTTTTTTCGTCGATGGAAAAATCACTGAATGCGAATTCAAACCGCTGCCAGTCCGAACCCGGGTGGGTGATGACGAAAAACGATTCACCATCTGACTCGTCAATCCGCAGGAAGACGGGGCCGTTGCGGTCACTTTTAAGCCATAAGGATACCCGGGTGGTATGTTCTAGCATCTGGCCTTTAACGCTTCTCAGACACCACATCCAGTCATCGGCATAGCGGTAGCTCCAGCGCATCGACATGTTGTCCGTTTGCGGGGCGACATCATCCAGGGATACCGTGCTGCCGTCTGCGCATCCAAATAACTCCGCTTGTTGTGAGAACCCAATTTTAACCGCACCTCCATTATGAGGGATTACCGCAAGAGTATCTTTTTGAACCTGCCAGTTGCGCGCCTGGATTTGATATTTGAGCTCGTCAAAGGCCGGCTTGTCCTTTCCATCATAGGTGCGCAGCCCGAGGGTTGCTAAAAATTGGATAAAGGCCCTGGTTGAAATGCGGTAATATCTTTCAAATTCCTCCAATTTGGCATCGGAAACATCATGCAGCCACATGAAATTCATGTGCAAAATCTGATCGCGATGATGGTCCCAGGCCGTGAATAATTCACGGATAAACTCGACCTGCTTGTCCTCGGAGCTGTCAAGATAGGTACTGGTGGGATAGCCGGCTTCCAGCATGCTGATGGTTTTGCCCGCGTAAATGCCGGTTAAGCGCTTGAAGTGGTCGTGAACGACAGCGGGGCTGTGGACCTTGAAACCGTTTTTGAGCGGATAATAAGTCACCATGATCAGATCGCTGTTGCGATTCATTTCCTGTAGCTGTGCGGTATGATGAAAAATGTGGCCGTACATCATGGCCTTGGTGCCGACTTTAAGGTCCGGTCGTTTTTCTTTAACATACCGTCGGCCGGCTTCGTAAAATGTTTGGTATTGTTTCCAGCGCGATATATGGTTGGCGAGATAAGCATCGATTTCATTGCCGATCCCAAAACCAATTAGATCAAGTTGGCCCACGTGATCAAAGACATAATCGAGCAGCCGCCTGAAGCGCTCGATGACTTCTGGATCATCAAAGGCCTTATTTTTCAAGTCCGCCGGCATCCTGAGATTGTTGGTGTCGATGGGGTTGACGGTCAAAAAAATTTTCACGTCCCTGGCAGGAAAAAAGGCCCTGGCAATGGTGAGGATTTTGCTGTGGTAACGACCCGGTGCGTTTTCAACGCTGTCCCAGGCCAACGGCAGTTCGATGAATTCCAGACCGGTTTCCCGGGCCAGGGAAAAGGCTACCCCAAACTCGTTGGCGCCTTCGGTAATGCCGTGACCGATCAATCGCTGGCCCTTGCGCTGAGGCTGAAAGGGAAGGGCATGGGTGTGCAGGAAGAAAACCGCTGTCAAAAGAACTCCAAAAAAGATCAGTCTTGATTTCATATGCGGCACCCCTGGTTCTGAATTAGTTGGAAGCTTTATTTTTTCAGACGCCGCTGGGGGAGGATAAGTTGACATGGGAATCAAAGAAGCTGGGCGTTATAAAAATTAACCATGAACCCAGCGTCATTTTCAGCGAAGGCCGACAGCCTGAGTACTGAGGACCGAGCTATAGGTCCGGTGCGACAAGACGTCTTGGCAAGCTATACTCGGTTGGTGATATATTGACTTGAATCGGAATTATTAAAAGGCGCCCATTTACCCTGTGGCTCTTTGTTAAAAAGAGAATTTGCTTGACACCCCTATCCGCCTTTGATTAGCTGGTTTAAAAAAGATCTTCTGGTAACGCTGTTTTTGGCTCCGGAGATTTCTTCTCACCACCGATGATGTGGCTTGCATGCAGTCTGAAAGCTGAAAATATGGTTATTCTGGCAATTTGCTTCTGACGCGAGACCGTTCCGTGACCCTGATTCTGCTCGATAAATTTCTTTGTGCGCGATGCTTGGTAAATTCGCAACCGCTTGCACCAAAAAAGTGCTGCGGACAGGTCAACCCGGGAAACAATCATTAATGATATGATTGCATTATAAAAAGATCGGAGGAGCACAATGGATAAACGAAGAATCCTTTTTCTGGCTATCATCGTCAGTTTATTTGCAGTCAATGCATGGGCAGACGATGTGCGCCTGCACCCCCTGCGGGAATTCTGGATTAAATACAAGCAGGATGGCATGATGATGAAAGGAGAAATAATTTCACAATGCCGCAACTGGTGTAATGAGGCTGCGGAGACAAAAAAAATAAAGATATCGGCGGGCGGTATGACACAGGTTCAAAATAGCCGGTCCGTCACGATAAAAGATAAGATCTATAATACCGATTTAGATACCGGGCGAACAACTGTCGTGCGCAATCCCATGTATGAGTCCATTGTAAAATCTGTCAAAAGGAAGGGCGTCAAAGACCTCAACGAATCCATGCTCAGCGCCTGGGGTTTTCGGCCGACAGACAATGTTCGCACAATCGCCGGAGAAAAATGCAGGGACTATAAAAGTGACCAAATGATGGGCGTGACCAATTGTTATACCGATGATGGCCTGGCATTGAGAACTGAAGCGCCCGGCATGGTTCAGGTAGCGATTGAGTTTAAACGCAATGACCCGGGGGATGAAACCGCATATGAAATACCCAATAACCCGGTACAACTGGAAAGCGAAGCTCAACCGGGAATGAATCAGCTCGAAGAAATCATGAAAAAAATGCAAATGCCCAGTCAGGCTGAATGATACATTGGTAAAAAGAAGGCCGCTGTTCTATTTTAAAATTGCCCACTTTTTCAAGGATAAAAATAGCAAAAAGATATACGACTATATCTTGTTCGCTGGCTCCCAGCTTTGGTTTACCTTAAGAATCTTCATCGGGCTCATAGTCGCTGCCTTCTTCCCAGCGGCGATCAAATTCGTCCAGGTACAGCTGCGCGATGGTTTCATTGCCAATCAGCAGGAGATTTTCGTCATTGCTCTCGTCGGCGCTTTCGGAAAAGTTAAATGAGCCGGTCATGACAGTGTTCTCATCAAGCACAAAATTTTTGAAGTGGAAGGTGCGGCTGTTGCCGTCCTGACGGACTTGCATACCCAGATCATACATTCGCCCTAATTCGCTGTACTCGGTTTCGCTGCCGCGCAGCTCGAAAATACCCATAACGTCTTTGCCTTGCTCATAACGGTCTATGACCGCATCGCCAAGGGTGTCATGGGTGAAGGAATAGGCCATAAATCGCACGCTTTTTTCAGCGGACTGCACAATTGGGCTAATGTGGTCGATAACCTCGTCTTCCGCACCGAAGAAGACCCGGACCTCGGTTCCGGCAATGTTGATGGCCTGTTCGTCTACAGTAGACGTCGAAGTGGTGCCAAATTCACCGGCACGCATTTCGTCGAATTCTTTTTCGTAGATGGCGGCGGCATCTTCGGAAAAAAGCACCACCACGTCGTTGTTGTTGCGAAATACACCGTTGACCGTGATGTTGCAGGAGCCGGTCCACAGAATGGATTTGTCGAACAGCCAGATCTTGTCGTGCATCAGACCGCTGCGCGCATCATCGTGGATTTCGATACCGGCCTCTTCCATCTTGCTAAATAAGTAGAGTCCGTCTTCTTCATCGGCCTCTATACCGTGCTCGTCGTCGGTAATAAACACCACCTCCAGCCCCCGCTCCTTGGCCGCGATGAGCGCGTCGGCAACCTCCTCAAGGTTCATTTCGAAGCTGCAGATATGGATGCTTTCTTTGGCTTTATCGATCAGCGAGATAAGGGCTTCGGCGATACTGCCCTTGATATCATAACTGGTTTCATCGATGTCCTGGTTGTTCTCCGGTGTGGTGAACATAACCTGCCACCGGTATCTGCCGGCTTTGTCAAAAGTACCGTGGAACTCACGCATCGCTCTTGTCCTCCTCGTCGCCTGCGGCATCGTCTATAAAGGTTGTTAACGCCTCCACTAGGTCTACAGAATTGTCGCGCCGCTTAAGAATACGCTGCAGTATCTGTTCTTTTTCTTCGTTGGATAGATCCGGGAAACGTTTACCGTGCAGTTCTTTAGCGTGCTTTAAGATGAGTTTGAAGCGATCTCGATGGGCATCCTCGTCAAGCCGATTCACCCGACCGCTCAAGCGGTTGATGTTCCGCATCAGGCGCCGCAAAGATCGAATGCGTTCACCGATATGCTCAAGGCCTTTATTGTGCTTCATATTGCTGGTTTCATTGGCCACTGAGACGGCCAGACGCATACCCCATTCGTTGAGCTTGAGCGCGGCGGCGTCCTCGAGGTCGGATGTGAGGGCCTCGTTTTCAAGGATATATTCCACTGCGCGTTTGCGGCGTTTTTCCAGATCGGACATCAGGCGACTCCTTTCATTCGTTCCACTTAATTTGTTTGATCTCAAATATCAGGGAAAGTCTATCGGCAGGATGTGATGACAGGGTCGTCCCCATCTGACCATCGGCACCTTCACATAAAAATGAGGGCTGGACTGCAGATCAATCGTTGAGTGCCCCACGTGACTGGTACCGACTTCAAGAATACATTCAACAAAGACAACGGTCTGATCCCCGCCTGTCAGCGGTACTTCCATCAGCAACTCTTGATTCACTTCGGAGTCAAAGTCAAAACCGCTTGAAAACGTATTGTAATTGGGTCCGTCTAAGACATAATGGGTATGGGTCTGGATCAGAGCGGAAAGCTGCTCAACCCGTACGCGAACCCGGGCAATAAGCTCAAAGACGGGGAGATGATCAATGTCTTCACAACCGTAAGAAAGATAAAGCATCCAATACCCGTTTAGCTGCACAACCGGCAGAATGCAGTAGGTGCCGTCATTTTCCGGAGTAAAGGAAAAGGTAAAACGGGTCTTGACTTCTGCACCGCTAAAATCACCGTCCTGCTCGGAATTGCCGATGGCAATCGGATGAGCGATGCGCGTATCAGTGTCAAATGTGACCGAGCCTGAACTGGTGGTCGTGTAAGTCGGCGTTAGCAAAACCTCATGATCGGAGTGCTCAAACTCGGCCGTATGCGGAAAATAACACGGGCACATAAAACGCCATGAACCGATCTCCGGATGCTGTCTGTTCACTGACAGGAGCGCCTCGATGTCTTTTTGAGCGATTCTTCTTGCCCTCGCATGCGACGCTCTGTGTCGCTCGGCGACATCTTCCCCGGCCTTTTTATACATCTTTTTCAATTCCTTTTGAAGCTTGTTGAACTTTTTGACCGTTTCCTTTTCAAAGGCGCGCAGCTTAGCCATATCGACGCCCATCAGCTTCATCCGTTCATCACGGATTTGCTTGCGCAGTTTAAAGAACTCGTCGTGTATTTTTTGATTCGTAGGCATGGTGAATACCTCCTCAATAGAACAGCACTCTTCTGATTCCCCAGAAACAGTACATATATGGGCGTTAAATCAAAGAGCGGAAAGTGACTTTTTGCAGTGCCTTATTCGATATTAATCAATAATATCTGGTAAGTTATGGTCGTGAACGTGAACTGTCAATATTTCATCAAAGGTTCAAAGTTCAGGTGGGTAATCCTATTCAAAAGTAAAGGCAAGACCTTTAACGATCCTGCCTTTGCGGTTGGTATGAAATCTGATGGTTATTGCGGCAGATCTAATTTTTGCAATGCCTGCGTATACAGTTTAACGACCTGTGGGCTTTTGGTGGGAAGCCGTTGACTGTGATGCACGTGTTGGGAATTATTTCCAAGACACCGCTTTATGGTGATGAGTTGCAAAGGAAACGGTTAGGGCAGGAACGGGCATTACCTATTTAACGTCCCTTAAAACCCTAACCGGATAATACACTCATTATTTTCTCAAAGCTTTGACGCAGCTGGGGTGTGTTGTTGAAGATAGCGTTTATCTATGGGATTGTTAAACCATCTAACGTCATCTTGCCTGAATCAATCTGCTCTTTGGCGTCGCGACGAGTCAGATGGGTGTTGTCGAGAAGCTCAGCCGTGGTTGTTTCCTGTTCACGATTAAAAATGATGGTTGCCAACATCTTATGGATGCTTTGGCTGGCTTGACATTTCGGATTTT
>JAAUXT010059683.1_pt1 | contig 24404 bp, 25 predicted proteins | sample 7278171 | NCBI WGS metagenome assembly JAAUXT01 (sample SAMN14350112, study PRJNA611818) | marine sediment metagenome | isolation source: surface marine sediment (1.8m) | place: French Polynesia: Moorea | collected 2018-08
CCCACTTTTGGAAAAATGATCAGTGAGCATCACCGTTAGACCCACTTTGACTGTGGGGCCAGACCCACTTTGAAATTTTTTGAAAAATACTGAAAATTCTTATCACCAACTTAACATTTATAGTGACCACACACGTTTTATGCATAGCATTCTTGTTTTTGAAAAAGTTGATAGACAGAAAAATATTGATGGAAAACATATTTAGGGCAAGTACTGTTCAGTTTCTTTTGCCCTTAACCTGGTATTATCACTCAGCTACATGACTGTTACACATATTTACACATGCACAAACCAAACCCGATCACTCTTTCTTTCATCCAGCTTTGTGAGACAGCCTCAAAAAATTCAGTATTTGAAATTACGCATGAAAAGTACAAAAATACAGAGTACCGGTACAAATTGTCCTCAGAAAAATCCAAAAATGAGCATGAAACACACAGAAATAATGCCAAATCTTTTTGTGAAAACCCAATTTTCCTGGGGAAAAACAAGATATGGCAAAAATGCTTGAGAAAGATGAGGTTGTCGAAAAAGCAAATTAGTGTTTTCAAACAAGAAACACTGAGAAGACTGCTTTTGTGAGAGTAGGTTTGTTTGATCCCTTTGGCGTGCGAAACTGTGTGAGATGCCGTGAGCTCTTTGCCTCTTGTCTCCCCAGTTCAGAGCAATTTGGTCTGTTCCAACCCTGGAAGGCCGTGTTGGTTCCAAAAACGAATTTGCATGTTCAACGCCTGTCCTGGAAAAGGCGATGATTGCTCGGTGTCCGGAGCAATCTGATGTGATGGTCTGTGTATGGGTCACTGGGTTGTGCAGTCCTGGTCCGAGTGACAGAACCAAATTAGTCTAATTTATGGAAAATCTCCGACCGAAACCCGAATCCTGCGGCGAAGAAAAACAGGCTGTTTTTGTTTGTCGTGTTTCCGGCCCTTTTCACATGAAATGGCCACCAATAACACTGACAACGATTTTTGAAGTGGAACCAAGGGCTTTTTCTTTGAAGCGCGAAGAAATTCGTTGTCAGAATTCTGTCTCAAATCTTCAGTGAAATAATGTCATTCAGAAGTGTCTCAAAGGTTTCAGGTCGGCTCCAACAACTCAAAAGGCGGGAAGGGCGCTGGTGGCGCTGGGCATCTGTCATGGCTGCAGATTTTGCAACATATTTCCCCAAAAAGTTGGTCCATGAAACAATGTGTCCGTGGGAGTTCACACTGTTGTTCTTTCCTTGTGCTCGCACATGAACAAGGAATCACTTCTTACCGTCAATGAGAAAGTGAAAAACGAACAACGTTGGCATTTCTCTTGCAGCGGATCCGCAGTGAGGCCTCCCTGAACCACGACTTCAGCCTGAAAGATTCTCGGCGGCCGGAGTTCCGCGCCCGCAACCGCTACCGGGATGTCAGCCCCTGTGAGTACTGCCCTGTGTTTTCTGAAGCGGCAGGGGTAAGTTAGTGAGGTGAAGTTATGTGTGAGTCCAGACAGGAGGTCCGTCGGTGTGAAAAGCAGATCTGTTGAAGGTCGTTCTCAAGAGTTGCGCACTGCGAGTGGCAGGCGGTGGAGTGACGGAACTCGCAGTGAGCGTCATCTGAGTTTGGCGAAGCGCACAGCCGGGTGGGTGGGTGTTGGAGCAGTCCGAGTGGGGAGGCAATTTTGTCTTGGACCAGCCATACTTTAATCTTATCAAACACGCGCTTCGTGTCAAGGACGCGATGAAATACACACATATCTCGTATGTATGTCAGAAGACGCGTATGTCTGACAGAGGGGGGCGGGCTCTGAACACAAAATGTGTCCGGACACAAAAGATCGCTCGCTATTTGATCGCGGGCGTCTTGTTCTTCACTGCCATAGAATTGTTCTTTTTTGCCATAGAATTGTTCTTTTTTGGCATTTGATTTTTCTCTTGACAGGCGTAGAATTTTTTATTTTGCCGCTGGTTGTCTGAGCAGTAGCAGTGGCAATTGTTATGTTTCTAAGAAATGAAGTTCCACGAAACCATATTCTTGATACGATAAGAACATTTCCAAGACTGGACAACTGGAAATAGCATCAGTGTCGCAGCGAAAGACCTCTGTGTTGACAGAAGACTCCAGGGTGAAGGTCGAAACAGAGGAAACCTGTCGGGGCGACCACACTGGATCAACAAAAACATATTTCCCAGACAAACATGTGGCTGGCAATATCTGGCGCAAACTGAAATGGCCGGACGCAGTGTCTTCAGGTTTCGGCTGTCGCTGGATTTCAAAACAGCGGTCCTGGCCGCGTTGTCGTGGGGCTACTGATCGCCTGTTGTGTTGCAGATGACCACAGTCGCATCGTTCTGGAGCGAGACCAGATCGACTACATCAACGCCAACCTCGTTCTGGCTCCCGAGGCAAACCGGAAGTACATACTCACACAGGTAAATTGTCACGGAACCACAATTGCTCACTGCCGCAACCACTGCCAGAAGAACACACAGACGCGAGTCCCCACACAAGGTACACCGAAGTAAAAATTGAGAAACACTTTTGCTTCGAACGAACGTTTCAGTATTGGAGATTGAGTGGCACCCACCCTAACTTTAAATAGGCGGGTCGTCCTGGACTCACAAAGTGAACACCCGTCTCCTCCGTGGAAACATACTTACTCGTTTGTCGAACGAACGTCTTTTTTCACAACTATAATTCATTTTTACACAGGTGCGTCGCGAAGAGGGTTTGTCATCCACAGGGGCGAAAATGATCGTCACCCCGCCCCAAAGAAACCCGGCTTACTCTGTGTTTGTTCATGGTCATCACCCAAGCCCTTGAACCAAAGTTCATTTGGTTGCCGCTCTTTGGAGATTCACCTGTTTTGTGCGAAGAATTACTGTTGAACAGAAACAGATTTTTTCAGGTTTTGCTGAAAGCAAGCGCTCAGACATGCTGTTTCTTTCCGTTCCTGAATATCGTGTTTTGTGTGCACGCCACCAAAATGACAACAAAGGAAAAGTGTCTTTTCCAGGCGGACTTGTTGTCATGTTTGTTCATGTGGTTAACGGAAGGGTGTCACACGGCGGCAGATTTATCCAAAGTTTCCGAACAAATGGGCATGTTGCGAACTCAAGATCATTGAAAATAACAATCGCATCACACACACACACACACACACACACACACACACACACACACACACTGGAAGGGGTCAACACGGGAGTGAGTTCGAGTTCGCTTTTTGTGGTGCAGTCGTGTGGCGCCGTCAGTTTATGCCGGAGGAGATGCAGTCCGTCCGTGTCTGCGCAGATCGATCGACATTGTCTCCGGGGATGGAGTTGGACAGGGACCCAACCCACAGTCCGGGGTTATCAGGCAGTCCTGCAGAGTTCACTTGAAGTTGACTGGACCTTATCTCTGCCTTCTTCTCTTGTTAATGCCGTGGCATTTTTGTATTGTTGCTCACCGCGGCGTGCAGGGGGCGCTGCCGAGCACGTGCGGCCACTTCTGGCTGATGTGCTGGGAGCAGAACACTCGCGCTGTGCTCATGCTCAACCGGACCGTGGAGCGGGGCAGGGTACGTACGAGTGTGTCAAAGTCTGAAGCAGAACCTCCAGTCGCCTGATGCACCCAAGGTTTTCTTTCTTCGTGTCTTTCCACTTTCATTGGACTGGGTCGGGTCACGAGACCAAAAAGGGTCACTCAGTTTTGTTGAAAACCAAAACGGGAAAGGGAGGCTTCCATCCACCAGAGTTCGCCTTGCCAGCCTACTCCCACCCCCACCCCCGGTGACCTGCAGCCAACCGAAGTGCACTGGTCTGTTGTGCTCAGTGTGAGAACTTTTGGGAAAAAGAACTCGGGTTGTGTCGTAGGATCGCATGTTTTGGAGCTAAATGCGGTAAGTGGAGACAGTCGATTCACTTTCAGTTTTCCTCCTGTTCGCTCCTTCGTTGACTTTTCCACATTGGGTTTGGATTATTTTCTCGCATGTGATGTTGTGACAAAAAACTGGCAAGCAGGAACCTCTGTCACACTAAGCACTGGGATAAATTTGTGTTGGTTCTGGCAGCGGTCGGTGTTGTGCAGTGGCGCCGGAATATTCCCCAAGCATTGGCCATCATCGCCGAGGGGTTGAAATGCATGCCACCTCGAGCTGGAGTTCACTGGAATTTTCTGCAACTCACTTCCCTTTTCATACCAACTTCCGAAAATCCACGGTGCAAAACCTGTTGCAAAGTCATGAAGATGCATCATCCAGTCTCTCAGTTCTCTGGTCTGGACAAAATAGAACAATTTTTGGACGCCCTGCCCACCTGGGTGAAAATTTGGGCAGAAACTCCGCTCCCATGGGTGCGTTAGGTCAGAGGTTACAGGGTCCCCCCCCCACCACCGCCACCACCATCTTTTGTTGGCCAGAAACTTTCAGGCCTGGATGGATCTTTGAAGCACCCCTCCTCCTCAAGACGAAAATGTTCACAACACGACGAAACACCCAACTCTGCAAAAATCACCCTTGTCCGTGGTACTTTTGGACCACCCCCCCCCCCTTCCCGAGTAACTCTATGTTCGCTGCTTGGATACCAGAGAGGTGACATCTGCCAGCTCAGTGCTTAGTGTTCTTGTTCACAAAAATGAACTGTTTACTTTGTTGGTGTGCAACAACATCCCAGTCCGGCTTGTTAACTTCGATATGATTGCTTGGCCCTGGCGCATCCTGCCGTGGGACCCCAGGGACAAAGTCAGAAGCCGCAGAGTCTGCCTGCCATCAAGCGTGCTCCCCTCCTTAAATTTGCCTGAGAGTTTTGACTTGTCGAGCTGAAACACTGCAAACCAACGAAGAGAGAGAGTAAGACACGAGACACAGACTTCAATGATGTTTTTGAGCAAGCGTTCTCTCTGGAACTGAGCAGAGAAAAATCGCTGCACTTTTGTTCAATCGAACAACAAGTTTACAAGTTTGTTCCGTGTTATTTTTTGTTTGACAAGAGGAACGTTGGGTTTGGTGGGGTTTTTTTCACAGTAAAATTGGCAAGACATTAGTAACCAGAAGTACGTTGGGTAGGGTTTGTCTTTTTTTTTCCACAGTAAAATTACGTAGTCATTACCGAAGTCTGTTGATGTCTTACTCTTTCCACGTTGATTTCTGCAGTGTTTTTGGCCGCAACGTGGAGTCGATGCATCGAGGGGGACTCGGTCTCAGGAGTCAGTCCACCGTGGGTCAGCTTCTTGTCAATGCGCAACTTGAAAATCTGAGGGACCCGTTTGTTGCTTTTTTGCCAGGTGCACCAAGTTTTATCCGTTTGTTCCATTCAGTGATATTCCTCATTGATGTTTCTTTGCTTTTTACCCTCTTCCACTCCACAGCTGAAGTGCGTTGTTTGTATGCTTGCCGGTGCAGACGACCCTGATTGTTGTCACGAGTTTGCCATTCACAGGTTGGCGCAAAGTAAAAAATTCATTCAGTGTATTTTGTTCGGTCGCCCAAAGCGGATCGCAAAGTGCAAGTTGTGATCTTGTTTCTTCTTGTTTTTATCTTTATCCTGGGTTGTGTGAACGGTTCGAATTCAAAACGTTTCTCGTTTCAGTTCCTCCATCACTGCACGTTGTTGCTGTTTCAAACACATGATGACATCTTGATGCTTTTGGTCGTTGAATGGAGTTCTCTTTTCCGCCTGATTCTAGATCATTCACAGTTCACCACGTCTTTTCTTTGGGTGCCGGTGTGCCTGAAAAAATATACATTGTAATTTTTCCCTTCTAATGATGCGACGCGGCGCGGGTGAAGAGAACTCTCATTCAGTGTCTTTGACTTGCTTTTCACACTCCACATTTGGTGTTGTGTTGTTGTTGTTGTTGGGTTGTTGGGTTTTTTCATTGACTTGCACGTGTTTGTTGTGCTGGGTTCAGGGGCCGCTGCCGGGCACATCGGGGCACTTCTGGTTGGCTGTGTGGGAGCAGGATACCAAGGGAATCCTCATGCTCAACCGCGTCTTCGAGAAGGGCATGGTAACCCAACAACCAAGCTTAGCATTGCGCCAAGCCATCTGTTACGGTCCCACGTCCAGCAGTTTGATGTAGCGCTGACATGCAGAAAGAAGCCACATTCTGACATTTTGCGAAACGTAAACTTTGGCGCCCGATCTTTCGGCCAGTTGCGGCTGTCACGTTGCACATTGCGTGTGTATTGTCTTCTGGTTTTGCAGGTCAAGTGTCACAAGTACTACCCGAGTGGAGAGCCAGGCGACGTCGAAATGCGTTTTGACGACGTTGACCTGCGCGTCACGTTTATGGACGAGCAAGATGCCAGTTACTTCACGGTGCGGACGCTGCAACTCGAGGATCTCCGGGTCAGTGCACCGGCGTGGTTTTCTTGTGTGGCGTCCCTTGAATAGAATAACACCACCACCACTGAAAGCAGGGGTGTGAGAGGAAGAGCCATTTCCCACTCACCGACTTGCTAAAGCTTCACATGTTCCAGTCATGCTTTGTCCATGTTCGGTGGATGGGGCTTCCACTTCCAGGGAGGTGGGAGGGGGGGGGTGGTCTCCAGGTGTCAACGTTGGGCCCCTCCTGATATGACTTTAGAAAGTGTCAGGCTTGGGGTTGGCCTCGAAGATGTTGCCCAGCGTGAAGAACGTGGCAGATTGTGTGGTCCAATCACTGAGTTCCCACTGAGTTCCCGTGAGTTCATCTGGGGAAGTCCATTCAACAGGGAGAAAAAAGTATCGTTGGCACCCCCGTGGTGGGGCCTCCTGTGTAAGTCCTGACTCCCCTACAGGGCCCACCCGTGTGGCTTTTACGCCCCTCAAGTGGGGCCTTCCTGAAGCAGAGAGGAGAGAGGTTGTACCTACCCTGTCCTGCGGTACTCGTGACTGCGCCCACGACACAGCTGCGTTGAAGCTGTTGTTGAAAAACAGGAGTCCAAAAACGTTTGTCTGCAGTCAGAATGATTCTTGTTCTTTTCCAATTTGTTTCCGAAAAGCTCTCTGTGCCCCACAGACAAAACTTTTGTTGACCAACTTTTTCACACAAATGCGTTGAAAAAATTTTCAACAGACAGGTGTGGAGTGTCTGTAGTGTGTGCATTCTTACCTCCGATCTTGTTTTCGGGCACCAACTGTTATTTGGATGAAAGACCTTTTCAATTTCAACAGCCAGACCTGATTCCCGAAATGTCAAGCCTTCTTGTTCTTGGCTGTCGCGGAGCAAACGGTTGCTCGTATTGACGTTTCACTGGCTGAACTTCTTTTCTGTGCAGAGTGGACAGACAAAGGAAGTGTTGCAGTTCCACTACACGACTTGGCCCGACTTTGGCGTACCGGAATCACCGGCGGCGTTCCTGGCGTTCTTGTTGGCAGTGCGCCGCGCCGGCGTGCTCGGCCCTACGGTCGGACCGGCCGTCATTCACTGCAGCGCTGGAATCGGGCGGTCTGGAACGTTCTGTCTGGTCGACACCTGCCTCGTGCTTGTGAGTAAATACCACGTGGACGTGAGACTGCACGCAGTCACTGGTTGCATGTTCATGCCGCTCAGTCTGATGGTACACAAAAACCCTTCTTTTTTGATGTCCGCAAATGATAAAACCCAGTTTTACTGGCCTGCGGAAGCCCGCGGTTCACCGGTGGCGTCGCTTCCGCGGGTTTGGTGCAAAAAAAAAAAATGTGGGTGCGCGCACCGTTGAGTCACCGGGAGGGGGTGGTGAAGCAACCCTCAACAGAAATTTGATTCAGCATTGACCACTGGTCATTTTGTACAAGTTGCCTGCACCACTGGGAGGGGGTGGGGCGACTTGAAAACTTGAATACTGATAAGTTTCATGCAAAAAGTTTAGTTTCATGCAAAATGTTGCCTTGCCCCCCACCCATCAGCTGGTGGAACAATTTGGGTGCGAATGCACCCAGTGAGTCAATATCCATCAGAAAATTTTTGGAATCCAACAAAACTCTCAGGGCTAATTTCCAGTCCAAATGGCTCAGTCCAGTTTGATTTTGACTGGTATGGCCACATCTTGGGTTTGTGAAAAACACACTTGGGGCCATCCCGAGCTTGCTTCTTCAGGAAAGTTGACCATTTTGGGATTGCAGTTCACATGGTCTTCAAAAGCATTTTTGGTCAAACAACTTCATCTTGAAAATGGCAACCAAAAATGGGCCAATGTACCACACAGCAGGGAACGCTTTGATACCAGTCAAAAGGAAGGAGCGTCTGCCAGGTGGTGTCGAGTTCTCAGTGACCATCTCTGCGCCAGCGGTTTGAGGGACTCTTCAGTCTGTGCGGTACCTCGGAAGAGGTTATTGCGGATAGAGTGGGGTCTTTGACCTGTCGCGGACACAGGGAGGGATGGGAAGCTACTGTGCTTTCTGGCTCAGTGTTCATCCAACATCAGGTGGAGATGATCAACTTGGCTCCACTCCTACAGATTGAGCAGAAGCGGAGCACAGCGGGGCTGGACGTGCGGCGGGTGCTGATGGAGATGCGCACCTACCGCATGGGGCTCATTCAGACTCCGGACCAGTTGCGTTTTTCCTACCTCGCCATCATAGAGGGCGCCAGGAGGGTTCTGGCACGCTCCCCTGACTCGGGCTTCGAGGTGAGTGCGCATATGTGTCGGGTGCAAAGCGGACAACGAGATTTCGCCTCAGGCCCAGTGTGTTTGTCCAGTTGTCGCAGCGGAGCGTCCTCGGGAGGTGACAACCCCAAAATGCGAGGTACCCTTTCAAATGATGGTTGCAGGAAAAGGGTCAGGGTGGAGGGGACGAGGGCCAAATGCAAGCAAGCCACGTTTCGGTCGCAGCGTCGCCATGTGGTTCAAAGCTGCGAAAGCACTTTCTGAATTTCAAGTTTTGTTCAGCCAGTCTTTACGTTGTAACGTGCACTGATATGATTGTGCCATACGTGTATCAGAGCGACCCGCCGCCCCTGTCTCCGGGCGGGAAGCTGCTGCTGACTTCGAGTGACGAGGACTCCTCTCCGCCGGTGTCCGCCCACCCACCCAATGGAACCCAGGACGACGATGACATTCCAACTGACCCGCCCCCGCTGCCGCCTCGAAAACTAAAGGTGAGTTGCGATCAGAAAGTCTGTTGTTGCTCAAACAACCCTCACTAGGCTACCATCCGGCAGTGCTCTTGTTCCCACCATTGCCTCTTGGTTTTAAAAACTTGGCTGGGAACACACACACACACACACACACACCGCCGTTGCATTGGGGTTGTTGGTGTCCTGGCCATTGAAACAGGTTTCAAGGTGAAAACTCTTCAAAGAAACATACTTGTTGCCTCCCAAAAATCTGTCTCATTACCTCATTCATCCGACTTGTAAATTTGTCCACTTCCAGTGAAAAGTTGTTTGTGTTCCTGCGCCCCCTGTGTTGGTTGAGCGCATCCTCTTGTTCAAAAATATGTTCAAGATCACGAGAACAGGTTCTAATCTGCCGCAAAAGAACACACCACCCCTTCCTTCCGTGAAAAGGCAGGTGCGTCCATCAGGGTGAGCCCGTCCCAGACCCAAGTCGCGCCAGGGTATGTCCTGGGGGCACGACCCACCCCAATTTGAGCAGGCCCTGCAGATAGGTCCTCTACGCACCTGTGTCAAAAGATCTGTTTTCTTGTCAGAACATTTCTCGGAATCTGGAGAAAAATGCTTACCTCACAAAAAGTTATTGCCCTCCTCTCCAGTTGGGAACAGCTTGAGAACGAGGGGGCTGGGAAGTTTCACTGGGATCAAGGAAAGTTGTTCAAAATGGTTGAATGTGGTTTGCCCAAAGTCTTTTTCACGCAAGAAATGTTCGCGCCAGTGTACCTCAGGAGCAAAACTGGTTTCGATTGTCGACTCCCAGAAACAACATTGACGAGCATTTTCTGCTCTGGTACCAGAGAGATGTCCATGTCTTGTGCCTTGGAACTTGAGGGCCGTGCCGGCTCGGCGCGTGCTTGCACGGACAACTTTTCTTGTTTTGTTCATGCCCCTTCATCTTGTCGCGTCTTGCCGTGGACGTGTCGCCCATGTGTGGAATGTGTGAAGATGGAAGTTCGGTGTTGCAGGAAGACGAGGCGTCCCAAGTCGCGAACGGTCTGCCCTTGGCGGAGAATTCGAATAGTGACTCGCCGTGAGTTCTTTTGAACAACGCAGTCGTCATTCAGCCAAATTTGATGTCACGTTGATTTGGGCCAAAGTAGGGGCATTTTGGGCACGTGTGGCCCTCCCCCAATGTTTTCTGACCAAATTTCAATGGACACTTTTGAAATAGAGACTCAACCGGTATTACCCCTTTTCAGAAAATAACAAAAAACAGAACATGAATGTATGAAATGATTTGAAGTTACCCACAGGTAACAATTTTCGCCAAATTAGCTGGCCTTGGCCACCAAAGGACCAGTGGACTCTTTCTCACTCAACACATACCGGTTGTCAAACAGAAAAAAAATACAACTGTGAAATTCACACTTTTGTGTGTCTTTCGTAGCAATCTGGCATACGAAAGATCCGAATGTTTTTCGCAGGGCGGAGCTGCGAAAGCGAAAACGCGAAGAGCGCCACCGCAACACAGCCGAACTCGTGGAACGCATGAAGGCGCGACAACGCGACCACGAAGCGTGGCGCCAGCGCCGTCGCCTCGGCTCGCTCCCCGGCGGCGTCTATCCCTGGCTCGTCGGCGTTGCTGTGGTTGTTGGCGGCGTGCTCTACTTCAAGTACTTCTCCTTAGTCACTTAGACGCAGGACACCGTCACCGAGTGGGCGACAATGATCGTCCACAGGCGCAACTCTGTTTATGACCCGTCTTTGTTTTGGCGTCGTGTTGGTGAAAGGGACGTCACAAGTTCCGACGGATTCTACCGATTTTCGGGTCGGTTGGATGTTGATTTCTTCGAGTGTGCACTCTTGTGTCGTTCAAGTGCACTCATGCGTGGAACACCCACACCAGCCAAGCCCTGGAATCTGGGTTTGTTGCAGCATTGGAAACGTTTTTCCCTTCACTCATCCACTTGTTGTGACTCAATCGTGCGGACACCAGAGTGTGCAAGCCTCGTCGGGTTCAGGACCCAGGAAGTGACGCCTGACCACTGAACCACTGAAGAAAACTACGCCAGTGGAGAAAGGATATTCGGAGAAAGGTGCAGGACTCCCTTGTGATGGAGGTTGCTGTTTGAAGTCTCCTGCCAGTGACTCATGATTCTGACATTTGACACGCGTTCGATCCAACAACAGCATTGTTCACCATCCATGACTGACCCTTCTTTTGCAGCACATCTTACAGTCGTGCCAACGTGGAGAGGACGGTTCGCCCAATCAGCATTCAGCACCCCAACTTCAAACTGTCGCAATGCTTTCTGTTGGCAAAAATCTTACCCATTTGTTCACTTCTTCGGCAAATTTTTGGCATGAATTTTCCAGCGAACGAAAAGTTCGTTCCACGCTGGCGCCCCGCTGTGGATGTTCGATGCTGTCTGTTCAGGTACACGGACAACGCTCCGTCTGTGTGCATCTGTTCGCGACTGAACAGAATTTACTGTGTGAAAATTCACTCGTGTTGTGTTTGCGAAGTTTGTATATATGGTACAGCACACACGAATGGGAACATTGTCAGACGTTTTGAAGCATTTGTGAGTCGAGTATGGGTTTGATAAGTCACCCTCCCTCGCCGTCAGCAATTTTCGCAGTTTTCCCTTCACTACGTGAGGAGCTGACACTGTAGTTGGCAAATAATACTCCACTTCGACATCTGTGTTTTCAACCGGAATCATATCCCGCCAGTGAAAAGTGTGAACAGCAATCACTGAATTCACTTTTGTACGTCTCTGGAACGACGGACATGACCGCAAAGTAAATGTCATGCAGATCCGACCAGTGAGGCTCGAGCAGTCAGCTCAGTCCATGCAGGTTGTTTTGTGTTGTTTCTGTTGTCTGCTCTTGACTTTAGAACCATTCAAATGGGTAACATCGGTTTGCCGGGAAGCCTGCACACAAACATGTTTTTGTGTGATGTTTTTGTGTGACAGATGAAAGAGTGCCACAGCTTCATGTGATCCTGGTTTGTCATTCTGCTTGCAACATTATTTTCTTGACCAGAAGTTTGTGGGTGACATCACATTGCTTTATCATTTGTGCTCTTGAAAGTGACGGAAGCAGCTGCTGCTATGTTTTTACCAGGGCGTGTGTCGTTAATTTATTTGTACATTGTACATAGAAAGGAAAATGCTGTTTTAATTAATTGAAGGACCTGTGAATAGTCGTCGACTAGAGAAACTAGGTTTGATACGTTTTGTTGATATTTGATACTGTAGATCAATTGACGTCACTCCCTAAAAAGACAAAAGTAGAATTTTTGAAGTGACAAAGGGAGAGTGAAGTTACATGGGCGAACGCTTGTGAAAATACAGGTAAAGCCTGTCTGTGCGACAGGCATGACAAAGGTGTCGGTCAAGACACGTCATCATACGTGGCTAAACGACAGTGATACTTGCACGTGTTTGGCTGGTTTTAAAAACAAAGGGGTAGTCAACATTCCAAGTTCAGAGGATAACTCAGTTATCAGCCGTGCTTGAAAGAACGAAGTGTTTGGTTCCCATTTGGGCGATTTTCTCACTGTAAAGTGCAGAAATCTGATGATTTTTTGTTTGATACCTACATGTGTTTCATTTCGTGCCGTGTTGGTTTGGTTGGCACATGTATTTTTTCGAGAGAATGTCTTGTTTCTCCCACATGCAAAACTTGAGTGAAGTGCTCGTACACCGACTGCCAGCTATCACGAGTTTCTTTGGACATGCGGTCAGCATTTTAACACAAGAAAAAGTGACTCGCCAATACGGAAGAGAAACAGTACAGTATCTAAGCACCAAGCGAGATTCGTCCATTTATGAGTGACGATTCTTGCCGGCACATGCAGGATGGATTTGTGGGAATGGAAAGCATCGCAGCAATTGCAGTGAAGCGACACTGCCATTGCTTCGGGCTTTCGGTCAAAAAAGACCACTGCAGTGGCAAAGTTTTTTTTTCTTTGCAATCACAGCCTGGGCATTAATTTGTTCATAAACTGCTGCATTTGAGCGACTGATTGGGTGATTTCGCCTTTGTACGACAACGTAATGATTCTGATGGCAGATTTTTGTGCAATTTCTGAAAGGTTCTGTGGACACGAGTTCAAAGCGGAAGATCTTTGACACCTTCTGCTGTGTGTAACTGCTTCACAAGACACAGAATCATTGTGGATGTTTCCTCAGACGTTGTGAAAAACGGTTGGCCTCGGCAAATTCGTGCTCAGTTTGCATTCACTGTTGGTTCACACACATTTACCAAAGTTGGGTTCACCAAACCAGAGTGTGTTTCTTGAAGATCTGATTTCAGGAACAGGAGTCAACTGGGACATCATTGCCGTGTGAACACGCGCGGCTGTTGTTTCTGGGGGAGGTTCAGCACGCCTTAAATTTCACATGTGTGCCCCAATTGCCAGATCGGTGGCACAGATAGGGAACGAGATTTACAAACTTACTCTGAGAGCCTTTGACAAGTGACTAATTGGCATCTGTGTCACCGATCTGGCAATTGGGGCACGTCGGAAAAGGAACGGACGTATTTGCTGAATCTCCGTGCTGTCTGCAAAACTTGACGTCGCCGATGTGGCGAACGTTGATGGTGAGCTTGAAAAAGGCAGAAAGAAGAATCGGCAAGACTCAACTGAGTGTGTGATAATGCATTTCCTCGCCAGTGGTCTGAGTGCTCGCTGCTACCTGGGTTGGTATCAGTGTGCAGACGACATGTATTTCGCTTTCTTGTCCGCGCATTTGAAGCGAATTGTACGAGGATTGTTTTGTGCGCCGCATATCGCGTTGCGCGTGCGCGAGACACGCTGATCAGCAAAGTGTTTCCAAACTTTACTTCTTCGTAAGTGACTGTTTTTCAATCTGAACTGCGTTGCGAAAGCACCTGGGGTCAGATCCAACTTTGCGTGATCCAATTGCACTGGGTCCAGCTCCTGTGGCCACTGAGAAACGACCGACAAAGTCGCAGACGACAAAGCTGGAACCCTCGTTGGGTCAGGCTCAGTCAGGGTTGCGCAGACTCACAGTGGACATCGCACTTCGTGTACACTACCACTGTTTTTTATCATTGAAACTTCAGTTGTGTTGCGCGTTGGAGGCGCTTGTTACATTTACAATATCTGCCGTACATGAATAAAAACAGTTCACCTTTGTGAAACAATTGCTGGGGTTTTTTTTGGAGCGCGCGTCCTATCGGCAGAGCGGACACCAGAGTGTAGTCACCATGAGTATGTGTGTGGTCACTTTTGGTTGAGTTACAGGGGGGCAACTCAACCATCACAAAAATTCACCGGGATGCTTTTCAGGCCATTTTCAAAAACTTTCATTTTTTGGGCACAGTTGAGTTGCACCCACCCCACCCCCCTGCAAATCATCAAATTTGGAAAAATTTTCAAATTTTCCTAAAATGGCCTGAAAACGATTCTGGTGAATTTTTGCAACAGTTGAGTTACCCCACCCCTGCAAATGGCCAACGGGCCAACCCTGTGGTCAGAGCTCGGAGAAACTGACTGGCCCAAAGGACCACGCGCTTTTTTTTTTAGGCGATAGCCTTCTTGTTTCTCCCTGTATTCGACAGCAAAACGTCAAAAAACACTGGCGGTGCGGTTACAGTGCAGCCACGTCAAGTGAGCGATGAAATTTATTTTGAAAAAATAGCCCGTTTTCGTATGTACAGGGAACACAAGTGGACGTCCCAACGTCGATGCGTGTTCGTTTTGCTGCATCCTAAAGTCCAGAGCGAAGTGGATCGTGTGTCACTCAAAAAAAAAACAACAACAGAAAATAAAAACGTCTCAAGGTTTGTTTCGACAGCAGACAAGGGACATGAATGAAGGGCGAAGGTGTGTCTTGTTCCCAGGAGCGTGGTTTCCTCCTTGCATTCTGTCTTGTGTTTGAGTCAAAACGGCGATGAATCCTTCACACGGTTCGTCCCCTCAATATTCAGTTGTTTACTTGCACCAGCGGCGGTTCCAAGGTCTGATCGAGGGGGCCTGGTCCTCTGCGAAGCCCATTTCAGCGTTACAAAACTCAGTTAAACACCAAGGAATTTGCCCAAGAGCTGTGTCGTGCGAATTTTCTGCGAGTATGGAAGTAAAGAATACTTTCTGCGGAGTGAAAAGAAGATCCGGGCCCAGGCTCCTGAAGCAGTCCCTGAAAACACCGTGCACATGCATGTGGTCCACACCTGCATGAGACCCATCGCCTCTGAGAGCCCGCGACACCACACCACCACACAATTGGTATGAGGTCAGTAATCTGCACCCGATTCGAATTCAGTCTGAGACGCTGTTAACGAGGTGCATGCTCGCCTCGCTCTGCACCAACTGGATGGCGGGCTCGACGCTCGGGCGCCGGTTGAAGCGCAACCGCTTTCGAACCCGGTGGAAGCCAAGGATGAGCGCAAGCGGCTGCAGCAGGAAGTACACGTAAGGAAGCACCTGCAGGGGAGACGACAAATGAAGTGAGACTCACGGTGTTTGCGACGAAGTCAAGGGTCGTAGCATGGAAGCCACATGCAACGCAGCGCAGGGAACCACCTCATCTGTGGTGACCCTCAAAAGCTCAACCGTACCTGGAGGATAAGGCGAAGTGATACGAGCGCCGTGGTGTTGGACCTCTTGCCGCGGACGTGCGTGAATATGTGGAATAGTTCGAGCAACGGCCACGGCAGCGTCGTCACAGCGCCCACCAACAGCAGAAACAGCATAGCGGCACTCTCGTGACGCACCTGCACAAAAAACGTCAAGTGCTCAACGTCAATATCCGTTTGAGCTCTTTCACCGAGGCTGAAAATGAAACGTGCAGTGCATGCTGAATGTCTGATGTCTTTCTGTCTGTTTGTTTGTCTGTGGCCTGTCTGTTTGTGTCTCGGTCTGTCCTGGACTCTGCCTTTGTCTCGAGACCTGTGTCTCTGATGGGACACACGATACGCACTGCAAAATATCAAATACAGATTTGCCCGAAACAAGAAGCTATTTCACCTTGTAGTAAGTCATGAATGTGTACATTGTTGTGATCCTGTCCTCAGCAGTGGGGCCGCTCTCTATGAGATCGAGACTTGAAGGGTGGTCCCCCACTTCCGGGTGTCCCCAGCTGACGGTCAGTCCGTGCTGCACGCCGCGGTCGACGGTGACAAGCGCAATGGTGACGAGCACCCAGAGCATGAAGGCGATCCAGGCGAAGAAGACCAGCTGAAGGGCCACCTGCATGGCATGGAGGAAGCCAAATGTACATGTCATGAGTCCGCAGTCGTGAAACTCAACAAGTGAAACTGCAGTCTTGTTTCATTGATATTCGAGGTTGTTGCCCTTCAGTTCCATTGGAACTTTGTTTTCAGCCTCAGAGCTTCTGTCTGGGAAAAGGGATTGATGCTGAGGTGAAGCAAAGGTACTTTCTCTGACTGCGGTCCTCTCTGCCCTGTGAGCTTCGTTTTTATTGACACTGGTCCTTGACCCAACTGACCATGGTCTGCCCACCCTGGTCCTTCACCTTGTGACGAACAGTATCATTACTCCCTTACTCTGCAAACCCGGGACAAGGACCCTGACAAAACTGTTGCTCGGCGACACCTCACCCTGTCCTCGAGGCAGTTGATGAGCATCGGGTGCCACATGAGAACGATGGGCAGAAGCCAGCAGATGGCGATCAGGGTGATTACGCGCGTCCGCGACATCTGGGACAGCTCCATGATCGGGTCGGTGCCGCCGCACCCTGCCGTGCCCGCCGAACTGACAAAAAGAAACGCATTGAGAAGGATGTCTTGCGGCCAATGCTGCTTGAAGTTGCCCACGCATTCAGAACGCCTTGTTGGAGCCTCACCTTGTGCCGGCTGTGACGGCGCCACGAGGCGGGCGCCAGCGCCGACGCTTCTCAATGTGGATGTCCTCGTGTTCCGACGTGTACAGAAAGGCGCTGATCGCCAGCAGATTCGTCATCACTTGGCAGCAGATCTGCAAGAAGAGCACCTCACAGCCTGAGCTCTTGGAACACCGTGAAACTTTCTCGTGTCCGTCCTGTACAAGGTCAAAGGAAGACGAACACAGGGCGTCGCGCGTTTTCCTGAGCGATTTTGCCAGAAAATAAATGAACAATGCGCGATGGCACGGACTACTTACCTTTGAGTCAAACTCAAGATTCTTTTCAGGCTCCCTTGGGATTTGGGCGGAGAGATGCTGATCACGATGGTCATGGCAGGACTTGGGACTTCTCATGATTTTCTAGCACGAACAAGCGCAGGTTTGGAGCTGCATGCGCAGAGACTCCAGCTCCGCACACCTGGGTAGTTTGTGGATTTCTTGTGTTGCAAAAATTCGTTTGTTGCGCGATATCCCCGGCAGAGATCGGTTTTTTTTGTGACATCTCAACCAAGATTTCGCACGCCCTGTAGCAAGTGTCCTGTCCCATCGTGCCATGGGACTTTACCAGTGCAGGTCAATTCAGTTGCCAGGATGCACTTTCGAACCTGCCGGAAAATGAAGGTTTTCTTTTTCTTTTTCACGTCGGTGAATGGCTTTTGGATTCATGGATGGGAAAGTTCTTTCTTCCACAACACCCAGGAATGGGAGCTGCCGTCCAATCCAACGCGTAGGGGTGTTGTCTGGTTGTTATTCATTTTCTGTGAGGCAGCAAGGGATCTGAGGTCTGAGTTTCCTGAGTCACGCACTGCTTTCCCTGCAGGTGGGATTGTCCGTATCAGCCCGGAAGATGTGTGGGATGGACATGGGGAAGGCAATCGCAAATTGGCCTTGTTTGAGCGTGCGTCTCTTGATAACTTCATGAGCTGTGTGAGACACATGAATGGGTGAACATGAACAGAAACCGAAAGTGAAGATGCAATTGGTATACGCATAAGTGGAGAAGAGACACCAAAGGAAAGTTCTGAACAAACAGAAGACAAAAGACACTTCTCCTGTGTTTGCAAATGAAGGAAGCGAAGACAAATCAACGAAGAATGTGTCTCAGGAAAATCTACTGTACAAAACAGGATATTTCCTCGCAATTTCGAGACGATCACTTCGAAAACTTCTCAGCTCTTTGTCCACTGTGTACAATAGAATACACGAGTGATTGGATGACCAATCTGACACGAAACTCATTGTTGCGGTGCCTGTGAAGACAGTCTGGAGTGAATCAATCTCCGAGAAGACTGCTGGCAACGCAGATTTCATATCCACTCTTTCTGATCTGATTTGGAAGCAACATCTTCGTTTGAGTTCCATGGAAGAGCTTTGTATGCGCACATATTTTGAATGGAGAGTCCTGATGAGTCCTCTCTGAAACACTTCAAAACCAGCAGGCGGCTGTGTGACAAGGGTTGTCAGCTGTCCCATTGTCCAACGACTCTGGAACATTCCTGCTGTTCGTGTGGACATTTCTCTCCTTTCTTCCAACAGCACATTTCCTTCCTTCTTTTTCACGGTTTTCTGTCCCTCAGGATGCTGTCTTGAATCGAGGGGAAATGGTTTGAACCCGTGTGAGCATGTGCGCGTCACTTTTGGCATCGTTCCTGAAGGAGTCAGGCTGTGGGGTTCTGCGAAGGCTTCAAAAACACCAGATTGCAGTGTGCTCGGGACTTGCTTCCGAAGTTACTCCGGGCCCGTCATTTGTACTCAAACAGTACAGAGACGAAATTTTGCGTTGCATTGTGGAAAGCTTTCAAAGTTCTCTGAGTAGAAAGGAGAACTGACCCCAAGAAGCACACACTGAGTGTCATAACTTTCATGATTTGCGACCAAAGCTGCAACAGTGGATAGAGATGAGTCTGACACACCTTCATGGGGAGGCTGAGGTCCACCGCGACCATCCAGCGCTGTTGGGAGTGGCAGTCCGGCTTGTCCAGCAACTCGCTCGTGTCAATCCGATGGCCGCCCCGCGTATCCGGTCGCAGACCTGCAAAGAAAAGCAAAATAGAATTGTCTGAGTCCGTTGCATAGAGACTCGGGCAGAGACACGCACCAGTGCAAAAACTGCCCGGAGAAACAAATCAGGTTTTCACACTTCTTTTGTTGCAGGCTGTTTTGGAGACCCTTCTCTTGACCAAATCAAATCGTAAATTGTGCAGGCCCAACAGAAGACAGCAGAACCCTCAAGACCGATAAGGATGACAAACGTGACCAACAATCCTCACGCGAAGAAAGTAACTACGAGCACAAAGGTGTCAAAACCTTGAAATTGTCTTGAAAGGTTCGCCTGTTCTCTGCTTTTGACCGCCATCGTATTTTTGAACAACAGACGAGCATAAAACGTCCAAGCACATGCACGTGTTGTGTCAAGAATCTCTTCCGAGCTGGACAAGCAGGCAAGCTTCTCTTTGAAATCACAACACTGTCCAAAGTGAGCATCAACCAAACCTTCTTTTTCACAAATCTTTTTGACTCATCCGACTGTCAACGTCGCAGAGGAATGGAGCGTTGTTCGGGAGAGCCGATCTACAGAGAGACTGGAAACGATAATGAGCAGACAACAAAAAACCCACGTAGGGGACGGCCGCAGTTTGCGCTATGGAAAAGTGAACGTTGGCGGAAAGCTGTCCTGTGACATTGTATGGTCAAGGCAACAGGTTTCATGTCCTGCCGCTTGTTCTGTGCACAAGGTTTGTTTCCCCTTTCATGTTGTACAGAAGCAGCGTGTTCTTCCTCCCTTATGGTCTTCGCATGTCGTGATCTCTTTTCAATTTCGCTTGGCGGGGCACCGTCACTGAACTCCATGTCTCGATCATCCCAGACTTATGACATTATGAAAGACATTCATCAGACTGTCCGGTTCTTCCTGCGAACCTTGTCACTTTATCAGGGAATGCACCAACGTCGGACGTTTGTTCATCTGTCCAGATTTTTGCCCCAAAAGTGCACTTGTGTCTTGCATTTTGGGCAATGTGAGACCATGTGCGTTGTGGAAAGTTTTTGTTGGACAGTTTGCAGCACCAGCACTCTTTGGTGCTTGGCCACAGATTATTGTTTCTGGTTCCTGTTGTTGCAGCACGGACACCATCAATGCCTTTGGCGCAATCAAAGTTGGCTTGAGTTTCAGCATAATGGGCAAATGGTTCGACAGCGCTTTGCTTTTTGAGTGCCTCTCTGTGGTTGATTTTGAAACTGCTTGTTCTCAACAGCACAATTTGATGCTTTTGATAGCAACAGAGAACTTCAACCGTTTTTTCAAACAAAACTGTTGAATTCAACAGGGTTTTTGCCCAGGTTTCTTTACTGGGGGGGGGGCAAAGCAACCATTTCAAATTTACTGTTAAATTCAACAGGTCTAATGCCCGCCCAAATCGCTTCAACCAGGGGGTTGTCAAATTCAACAGGTATTTTTTCTACCCAGGTAGCTTTGACCCACCCCCCATCCCCGTGGGTCAAGCAACTGTCCACAGACATGCTGTGCACGTGCCAGAAACGGATACGCGGGTAAAACAGTGTTGCCTCGCTTCGTGTCAAGAGTGCACAGAGATTGAGGAGGAAAACGTTGGTCCCTTGAACGCAACCAGTACATCTTCTGCAGCAGAGAAGACAACGTGGGCAAGACAAAGCTACTCTCTGCGGTGGTCTATAGATGAAAGTTGAATGAAGTTACGATGAGCGAGAAAAGCAATAAAATTTAATGCACCCGATTCGTCATCCTGAGAGCGCGTGCCCTGGTTTGAAGGTTGCAGCTTGAGGGATGTCCATGTCTGCAGGGACATTCATGGAGCCAGGGGTGGAATCAAAGAGCCGCCAGCTGTTCGACCCTGAGGACTTGCAACAGTTTCTCTTGTGTGCACACAAAGGAAAGGCATGAAGATGGGCATAGCTGTGCAATATTCGACTCAAAACCACACGTCCAAGTTGGATCGGCAAGGTCCTCAAGAAAAGGTCCTTGAAGGTCCTTGAGGACGACCGGTACACAGCCGCTCAGGACCCGATCACTTCCCGTGTGTCTCAACTGGAACCGTCAGCTGCTCTGTTGAGTCCAAGTCCAAGAAACACTCAGACACACCGGTCTTGTACAAAACCGTGCTTTCTGGCAGCCACCATTTTCACTTTTCCAGGTTGTTGGGCTGAAACTTGTTGACTTGCAAGAAGCTCCAGGTTTGCTCGCGTGCACGACACAAGGACCAATCTGACAAATGTACAAACATCAAAACTATTTGTCAGACCCAGTCGTGACGCTCATTTTTTCAGTTTTCTCCAGCAAGAATATCAGGGACAACAGAGAAACAAAAAGAAGAGAAAACATAAAACATGCTGCAGTAGATAGAAAGATTGTTGTCTGCCAACAACAGATTACATCTGCAGTGACGACTCTGAAACCACCGTCAGTTCTTTGTGAGTGAACGTGCTCCAGTGTAGCCAGGAATGGGGCCCAACCTCAAAAGCTCAAACAAGCGGGGTCAGGGAGTACACCTTTCGCCTCCAAACATCCATGCCTTTGGCACAACTTATGGGGATAAAACAGGGAAATGTTTCAGCAGCAGCAGGGTGGCTCCGTGCGGGCAATATCAGGATCCACTCACACTGCCAACTGCAAATGTGGTTCCGGTGCCGTGCCCACTCAAATTCTTCCTGAGCACAAAGTGAAGCCTCATTTTCTGTTCACTGGGTCAGGTCGCCCAACACAAAGAAACCAAAGCAACACACCACATTTTCGCCCTTGGATCCATCAACGAGCGCGTCAAACATCTGTGAGAGCACACCGAGCGCGGCAAATCATGGATCGCCCAGCAGATCGCTTGTATCTGTTTCATTCTCCACATCAATGGCGAAGAATAATAGCACAGGCAAATGGCTGAAATCCAACCGTTGTTGTCCCATTGCACGCAACTGCAGCTTCAGCCATTAGGCTTGGGCAGTAAAATCTTCCGTTTTCACACTGAAATGACGGCGCGAGGGTTTCCTGTATGAGTCTGACAGATTATTCGACGCAGGAAGTGTTGAAATTTCCCGAAGACCAAGAGCTGTTCTTGCACCATGCGGGAAAACTTTCATTTTTGTTGAGGAAGTTTCAGCCAGGCAACCAGTTGGGTCAAACTGGCGTTGAACGCACACGGCGTTCCATCTGTCCAGAGCACGAAATCAGGATCTTGATCGTTTCGTCGTGGGTGCCCGCTGTCCCACGGAACCAGAGACGTCACCACCCAAGTAGAAAGTTTCAAGCTCACGAGCTTGCTACAGCAATGATGAAAATTTGGAACACAGATGGATAGATTTATTTGCCGTGAAGTTGTTCTCCCTTGGGAGTGGTGCGAAACAGCTGAGCCGCTCGCTCAGCTGTGAACACATCCAAATGCAACTTTGGCACTCTTTCACAAAAAGAAGATCGACCAAGTTAACGGTCAACCGTCAACAACGGTCAACAACTTTTCGCACCTGTATGCACCTTTACTTGGCATCAACGTCATCAGGCGGTGTAACACGAGAATTTACTGTTGGTCCAGTCCGTGCGTCAAAAACTGTTGATTTTGTCTTGCGAAGCCACAACCCACGTCACACGCTGCAAGGAAAGCTGCATGCAATTTCAGCACCATGAAAAACGAATATGGCTTCATTGTGATCACGCTGTTGAGGCAATTTTGTGAAGATGCTTTTGAGATAAAACTGACATTTTTATGAGTCAGCGATTTTGTGCAGGCAACAGTTCTCTGGCATGCAGCACGGTGACTTTCGCAGAAAACTACGACGAGATCCGCGTAGAACAGCACAGGAACACGTGAATCTCGTGTGAATGGTCTTTCTGCTTCTGTTCTTGACGCCAGTCTTTGCATTTGCCAGAACATATGACAACCAAGTGAGGGATCTGATCTTCAAAGACGTTATTCTTGCCTGCAGAATCTCCTCTTTTCTGTATCATACAACCAGAATGATTGCAGAAAACAAAACCCAAGAGAAGTTGCCTTCAAAAATAGTTGTGGTGGACCTGTCAGAAGGTTATATTCTTTGACTGGAGTCTGTGCTCTGGTGTTGAGCTGCCGCCTTTGCGGAAAGGCGTAAAAACAGAGAGTCCTTTGAGGTTTATTATGTGAATGTCTTTCAGGGACGTTCCCTCTGGTTTGGATGTTTTCATTGTGTGCACGTGTCTGCCTTTTGCCAACAGCATTGTCTCCACACCCTTCTTCAGACGGGGGACACGAGAATTCCGTGCAAAGGCCAGATCGCTGTGGCCCACAACAAGCCTGGACCACCGGTAAATTGCCTTGGGGGATCCAGAGAGTCCAAAGCGCTCTCAGTCTGTGGGCAGTTAGTTCTATCCACAAAAATCGCGAAAGAAACTACCAATTTTCGGAAGGTGCACTGGAACGCGTACTCCGAGGAGCAAGCATGGATAATCCTCTCCCCTTCAAGTGTCGACCGTGCAGGCCCAACGCTGCATACGAGTGGTCACGTCTCTCAACAGCAGTTCCCCGGGCGAAAGCCACACTTTGAACAAATTCTGTGTCGCTGTTGTGCCGCCACAAGTCCAAAGAGGCGCCCACTCGAGATCACCTGAAAGGCGCAATTGTGGCACATGTTGCACCTTACAGAGGAAAACTGCAGCGGCTTCAAGTCCCAGTGTCCCAGTGTCCGCAAGGTGTCTCTGGTCAGCTGTTTGCTGAAGGAGTCATGCTTTTTTCACTTTGACGGATTTCTTGGTCTCCTCTGTGACATCAAATTGTCACGAATTTTAATGGCTGCATGTTGCCGCGCTGACGAGGCTGTGTTTAAATTCCTGACCGTGCAGAAGCAGCCTCGCCGCGCAGCTGGCGACAGCGGAAGCGTCGTTGCACCGCGCTGGCCCTGTCTGACGCAGAAACACTCGAGCAAAATTCCACACGCCCCCCAATTTGACACACGCAAGTCTGCCTTTCAGGGCCCAGACTCACACACACACACACACACACACACACACACACACACACACACATCTGTGAACAGATCACCTCCAACTCTGGGGGTCGTCCCGAACGTGAACCTGCTGACAAGTTGCGGTGAACGAACACAGGTGAATGTACGTATCACTGTTTTGGGCCAGTCAAAATGTCACCGATGGGAAGAATACGCAAAGCTTTTGGCTTTGTACACCTCTATTTACTTTGAGAGGCATCACAAGAATAGCAAGGGACAGCATGGGCACAAGCCAAATCCATGGTGCACACAGGAACCATTTGGTCAAGAGGATTGTGTCGAACGAAATTTGACAGCTTGGGCTACTCCGCAAGGTACGCCTTCCTGCATTGCATTTCAGCCACATCAGACACACACAAACAAACGTACATTCATGTATACATACATACATACATACATACATACATACATACATACATACATACATACATACATACATACACACACACACACTGTTGTATATATGAGTGAAGCCCCAGTAGTGATGTTGTAGTATAGTTTATTGTAGAGTATGAGTTGGAGCTCAGTGGTTTAGGCTACCTTCCTCTATGGTGTCA
>JAAUXT010010369.1_pt1 | contig 24401 bp, 14 predicted proteins | sample 7278171 | NCBI WGS metagenome assembly JAAUXT01 (sample SAMN14350112, study PRJNA611818) | marine sediment metagenome | isolation source: surface marine sediment (1.8m) | place: French Polynesia: Moorea | collected 2018-08
AGGAGTTTTGCATCTGGTTGCTAGGGAGGTTACCATGGAGATTCCATTTTTCAAAATTTGAAATGTGGATTCAAAGACCTTTCCAATGAGCCCTAGATCAAGTCTGTACCTTCAGTAGTTGCTGAGACAGGGGGGGATGTGACGTGACATGATGGGACATCTTGGCCCAGATGCCATATTCTTTTGTACATTGGTGGACCATTTGAGCAGACAATTTGTCCCAGGCCAGCATCAATAGCCACCAATAGCCCCCCACAGGGGGGGATGTGACATGACATGACAGGACATCTTCCCCAAAGTGGCATGTGTACAAAAAAATTTTCGGCACACCGCTAAGTGCTCTTTCCTAAAGGGACATCGCACAATAAACTGCACGAGGCCACGATGGGCCGCCGTTGTCGCAGTAGCTTCTTCCTCCAGCAACCGGTGAGTTTCTGGCCTGAGACCTGAAACGACCTGATACTCGTGCTTTTCATTTTCGTGGTGTCTCGTTCAAGTGCTTTTCATTTTCGTGGTGTCTCGTTCAGCTTTGGTTTGGCTGCCTCCGTCAGTCTTCTTCTCACGTCGTTTGCTCCATTCCCACAGCACTGCCATCACCCAAAAGGGGGGTGGGGTCACCATCATCGTCTCACGTCACGACATCGTCTGGCGTCGGGTCCTCGCGTGACGGCAGCACGTCGGATGCTTCCGTCGCCTTGTCGTCTCAGTTACTTTGCGTCATCTGAACCCCTCCCAAAGAAGGAGTGCACCCTCTCTTTGCTGAATAGTCACCACCCAAAGGGCTCACTCGTCAACTGCAGAAACATCACCATACGTCGTCTCTTCCTCTCACAACCGCACCACCACCGCCCAAAAGGGGCACACTCGTCGTCTACCAAACTAAATCAGACATGTACAAACTTACTGGCCTCAGGAGGATGAATAATACTGTACAAATCGTGTGTAACAAATATTCAAGTGATTCCACTGTACACATTCCATCGTTTTCATCACATTGTGCGCACTCACTGGTTCACAGGACAAATTCCTGTCTTGCCGCGGGTTCCAAGGGAGAGGTGCCGATTTGAACTGAAGATCTGGCTTTACACTGTATTCCGATGACCCTGGGGAAGAGAAACCAGGGCAACGTGAATTCTAGTGGTGTCGACGCGCTCGTGCGGTGTCCACTTTAATGTCCCACAAGGTGCGCACCAGGGTGCATTCCTGCAGTGTTTGTAACCTCAACGTCTCATCACTCTGGTGGTGCTCACTTGAACGTCACACCAGGGTGCACTTTCGTGGTGTGATGAAGGAAATTAACGACACCACACACATCATCCCTTGCAAAACATGGGTGGGCCCACATTTTGGAGGGGGTGGGAGACTTCAAACTCAGAATGTGGCTTCCCACCAATCCCTGCGCTGATCACATTTTTTCGAGTTTCGTTTGCAACACCACTTGCACAATGTCAATGAAGTTGGGTGTCTCCAACACGAAGAAACAGAGCCTTGTCACAGCACGTAAAACTTCTGTCAGGCCGCCTCTTCGAGCCAGACCCTGGTTGTCCATCCCTCCAATGACTGATCCTCCCTCTCAGGCTTTTAAGCCGCACCCCAAACAGTTTGCCATTTGACAAACTGACGTGCGCTGGAGAATACATGCTTTCCCAGAACCGAAGCAAAACATACAATGAGACAGTACAGTAACGGTTTCATAGATACACATCAACGACATTCAGCTGGCAGAAATTTTTAGCGCACGCCACAAATGCCAACCAAACAGGACTTAACAAGCTTCCGCACTGGATTTTTTGCACAGAATCTCCGACGACAGCCGGGATTTCTACTTGAAGTGATTTGTTTGGTTAATTCGGCTAAAATGACAAACAAAACTCGAGCCCACCAAAAATTCAGGTGGGTGTTAACTTCTTGGACCCCCACGAGATGGCGATACAAATCCACACCTGCCCAAAAATGTTATGCGAACAATTGTGTCCGCAAAATCGAATGTGAAAATTCAGCCGGTGTTGGAAGTGCGTACCGGTACGCCTCAAATACAAACGAACTGTACATGTTTCGTAGTTTCACAGAATTTCAAGGTTCTGAGTAGAAATGAAGTCACAACGAATATACGTTCGAGGAGGCGGGTCTGGGTGACCCCCAGAAATTTGTCCAGGCTACACACCATGTCAAAGAAGAAAGCAAAGTTTTGAACAGCCGTTACAAGCGCGGTGAAACTTAACCCTGACGCAAAACGTTTGCCAGACCAAAACCCGATCAAGGGACCCTGGGGCCCAGCTCCCTTTTTGGACTCACAGACTAACAAATTCATTCTGGAAATAAAAACACTGAATTTGTTTTCAAAGTTGAAGGCGGCAAAGGGGGTCGTCCATCCCCTGAAATACGATGGTAGATCCACGATCCGCCCCTGGATCCCGACCCAGGAGTGGAGGTTCAAGAATAAATTTCAAAAAGTTTTCGTCACCCGAGAAAATAGAAGACACTGTGGTCTACACACCTGAAGAAACATTGTCAAGTGGACAACAACTGCAAAACTTCTCAAACTTTTGTCAGGCAGACCCCACTGGCGGGGCCAATCAACAGTTTTGTGGCCATTAAAGTTGTAATTCAGCGTGTACATTCTGACGAATGAACCAACAGAAACAATGAATTTTTCTCATGAACCAAAAGGACGTTGTCAGCAACTAACAAACATCAAGAGACACACACAAACTCGTGTCACGTTTCAGAAAGCTTCACAACAAAACCCAGAGGCCCTTGAGCCTGATAGAATTCCTAAGAGGCACAAAATAGTTTCACAACACTTGTAAAGAACTGCTTGTCTCCGTTACACACAAACTGAGAAAGTACAAATCAAGAACAAAGCTCCGACAAAAGTTAAGCGACACATGCACGCTTATTCTATTTTCATGCCGTACTTCGATCGCGATTCGAACTCTCGTCACCGTCGGTTTCTGGGGAGGTTTTATCACCTAGAGCCTGGTTGCCGTGCACCTTCTCGTTGTGTTTGCGCAGATTCTCCATGGACGCGAGACTTCTGCGACAAATTCCGCATTCGACGGGCTTCGACTTGTGGCACCGCTTCACGTGAGACGTCAGTGACTGCCGATGCTGGTACACAGTTCCGCAATGGCCACACTCGAAACGTTTGTCGTCCGAGTGTGTTTTCACGTGAGACTTGAGCTGTGCTTCTGTGGCGAACATTGCTGAACACTCCGTGCACTGGTGCGTCAGTTCTTGCTCGTCGTGGACACGTGCCATGTGCTTCGCAAGGTAAACTTTCTGTGTGAACAAACGCCTGCAGATTTGGCACTCGTGCCGATACTGGTGGTCGATATGCATCACTTTCATGTGCTTACGAAGGTACTCCTTGGACTTGAAAGTTTTTGGACACAAATCGCACTTGATTGGTTGAGTAGCTTGGTGGGACAGCATGTGCGCGCGCAGGTTGTAAGGCGTGTTGAAAGTCTTTTGGCAGACGTCACACTGGTGTGGCTTCGCTTGCTCGTGGATTCTCATGTGCTTCTTCAATTTTTGTTTCTCCCTAAAACTGAACATGCACACTTTGCATTGAAAAGGCTTTTCTCCCGCATGCATCAGCATATGATTTTTCAGGTGCCCCGATTGTCGAAACGACTGTTGACAGATGTCGCACACAAAGGGTCGGTCTTCACTGTGCACCCGACTGTGCAGTTTCAACTGATGTTTGTACCGAAATGCTCTGTCGCATACACTGCATTGGAAGTTTTTGTCAGAAGCATGAACTGCCATATGACTGCTCAAATTGGACTTCTGGGAAAACTTCTTTCTGCAGATGTCGCATTGGAAGGGTTTGTCTTGCGTGTGGCTTCTCATGTGATCCTCTCTCGGGCGTTTCCACTTGAAAGCCTTATCGCAAAACCAGCATTGGTGTTTCGTCCACAAGTGATCGTCCAGCTTCGCTGCAGTATCGTAAATATTGGCGCAAAACTTGCATCGAAAAACTCCGTTTGCTTCATCCTCGGAGGTGGCATTGCTATTTTTTTCATTCTTAATGACTCTTTTTGATTTTTTCGGACTCACCCTCGACAGTGTGCGCAATGTTTCTATTTCGTCCGTAAGCGTGTCACCCTCACTGCTGTCGCTCTCCGCTGCAGCCTCCTCAACAACTTCGCCGGACGACACAGAAGGACTGTCCAACTCGATTTCAACAACACTTTCCTCTGCGGACTGCGGTTCTTGTTGAGACTTACTTTCAGGAGTAGTTGCATTTTGAGGGCTTTCCTCCCCAAGATCCTGCTTGATTTTTTTTCCTTTTGGACTCAAAACACCAACGGTTCCATTTCGCTTCTCTGCAAGCCCAACTGTGGTCAGGGAACTGTACGTTCTGCCACCTTCACCTGGACCGTCACTTGAGCCTGTCAGAGGGACGAGTTCAGAACCCAGACGTGGTGGCGGCGCGGCCCCACGATCGCCAAACAGTCCCAGCGAGCAATCAATAGCCGTCTGTGCCAAGATGTCCAGCGCGTCGCTCTCCATCTCGCCCGTTTCTGAAAGATACTTATTTGAACTTCACGTGTGCGTGCACCTGTCAAACAATTGAGAATGGGAAACAGAAACTTTGACCCTTCTGAACACTGTTTTGGTTTGATAAAGACTGGGACAGAGGTTTGTCACAGCGCTCAACTGACAGGTGGCCATCTCCAGCTACCTGTCACCCCTGCGCTGACCACGTGGGTGAACTATGCAAACTTTCCTTCGCCCAAATACGCAGCGGATGCGCACAAGTTGCAGGCATCCGATGCCACCAAACACTTTGAAACTTTGGTGAAGTCTAAGAGGTGACAGGGCGGTTAACAGGAGCCCTGCAACCTTTGCAATTGTGACGCAGGTAGACATCTAGTTCTGGAAACCCTATTGCGAATGATTGGTGGAAGGAAGAGCCAATGTGAACGGAGACACACATGGAAAGATAGATGTGGGCGAATACGAGGATTTTCAGTTGTACCAACGATGCGACAGTGGTCACCAACTTGACAGACGAATCGAAAAGTAACCCGAAACGGTTGAGTACTGAACAGATCTGCATCTGCGTTGAGTACACAAAGACCGGAAGTAGACTAGCCTTGACGAGGAGTCAGAAATTCGCATTCGCACTCAACGAAATTTTACGAAGTTGACTGATCGTCTGCGACAAATCGTCAGTTGACGGTGTACCTGTTTCAAGAAGCTGCTTGCAGTCCTACTTCTTGGAGACATCAGTCACGCAAGTGTGGAGTGAAACATTGCAATCAACATGTGGTGAGGTGTGAACTTCAAACTGCCGTGAGTCGCGCACATTTTCCCGCCGTTCGTAATCGGAACAAACGAATCAGAAGGAACGCGAACGCGGACAATTTGTGCAAATTTCTCAGTGTCTAGTGACAAAAAGAAGGTAAACTTTCTCTGGCTATGTTTGTGAAAGTCCCTATCTATTATCAGTATGGGCTATTGTTGAAGTAGGTCTCTACATGAGTCGTCTACATGAGTCGGTATGGCAGCTTCACATATTATCGCCCATACATTTTTGTCAATTTTAAATGTGGTGGTTAAATTGCTGAGTCTCTGTGACGTGTTGTTGGTTTCCTTCTGGTGTTTTACTCTTGTTCCCTGCACAGAAGCCGACAGTGATACATCACACACACTATTACTGATTCAATGCAAGCATTCGTTTCTTGTACTTTCAGGGATTCGTCCTTTTGTTCTCACCGTCACGTAACCACCGCTATGGAGTTGAACACGATTGAGGTTGAAGTCGACTCCGACCACTCATATGTCAGAACATCAACATCGGGGGAGCCCGTTCTTCTGGCTGTGGAGTCTGGTGGCAGTGTTGTGTACTTGGATGCGCCTTCACTGGAGCCCTCCGAGCTTATCTCGTCACCTTCGACGTCAGAACTTCTTCCAGGCAAGCAACAGTTTCTTGTGCGTGACGGACGCCTGTTCACACCGACAAGTGTTCTTGTTCAGACTTGGGATTGCCTTCTGGGTATTGGGTCTCCTCGACTGTGTTTTAAAATTAAACACACTCTCAGCATGACGACGAAGCCAGAAGGTTTTAAAATCTGAAAACGTTGGTCATCTCGTCCAACGTGAACGAAACGAAAATGCTGAGAGTACAGTGAAACCACAACTTGACGAACCGTCGCGTGATCTGCTGCAGAGAAAATTCGATGACGGACAGACACCCGACGGAGAAGCTGTTTTACTCACAGTACTTGTTGGAAACATGATCTGTTCGTGTCTCACTCGTCGTCACCTTGCCTTGTCTTCTTTCCAGCTGATCACTTCGACGACGGACGATTTCAGGTCGAATTCGTGAAAGTGAACACGGCTTTGGAAAACAACCAGTACGAAGCTGCTTCCAGATTGACGAATGCTGAGTCGTCCCAGCAAACTGCAGCTGGAACTGATGAAACAGCGTTGGAGACGCTCACGGGTGAAAAATTACACCTGTGCACGGAGTGTTCTGTGGCTTTCCCGGATGAACACGACCTGAAAAGTCACGTTGTTGCGTTGCACAAGGAAGCACAGATTTCGACCATGGATTGTGCATCGAAGAGCAATGAAAACGACCTGGAAGACAAAAGAAAAGTAAGACATAGCAAGTCACACTTGAAAGATGAAGACATGGACCAAGAATCAGAATTGAGGGGCAATTACCAATGCGCTGATTGCGAACGAGTGTTCAGTCAATCTTCCAGTCTGAGAACTCATCGCGCCAGAGAATGTCAATCCATATCATTGAAGTGCAATTTCTGTGAACAAGGATTCGGGGACGAGGAAAGTCTCGTCTCACATCGCGCAACCCACACTGGCGAGAAACCGTTTCTCTGCACGAAATGCGGTGCAACCTTCGGGAGGCGAAAGTACCTGCTGCGTCATTTCCACTGCGTCCATCGCGACAAATCTTCGCTGAAACAACCGGCATCAAAGCGATTCCAGTGCAACATGTGTGACAAGAGCTTCACAAGAAAAGTCTATCTCCACAGTCACAAACGAACGCATACTGGCGAAAGACCATTCCAGTGCACAGAGTGTGCACAAAGGTTTGGTCATTATGCAGCGATGAAAAAGCACATGATGATCCACTCCGGATTGAAGCCCAAAAAGTGTCATTTGTGTCCCAAAGCGTTTAGGACCAATCAAGACTTGACCAAACATGTCAGAACACACACGAGAGACGTGCGTTTCCAGTGCACAATTTGCGAGAAGGATTTCAGTGAGAAGAGAACGTTGAAAAATCACATGAAACTGCATCTGGGACCAGAAAGATTTTCGTGCAGTGTCTGCAGCAGTGCGTTTGGAAGCAATGAAGAGTTGAAGCGACACGGACTGGAGCACGCGGACCGGGAGGTGAGCGGGCGACACCCATCGGAACAGGAGATGCGAGTTGAGCAGTTCGGACGCGAAATCCACAGGAATACCTTTGATACTGCAACACCTCGAGGCACAGAGATGCTGACAGCAGAGCAGCCGGGACTGCAGCAGGAAACCTCATCTGAAGAGGCTGCGTCCGGAATCCAAGAGAACCGCATCATGATTGTGCAGGGAGCTGGAGAGGAAGGCTGCGTCCTGCAGATCGCTTCGGATGATCTGAGTGTGCTGCAGGATCTCAACTTGCTGGAGAATGCAGACGTGTTGAAAGCGTTGGGGTTGGAAATTCAGCGCGAAGAGTCAGACGAGCAAAGCTCTTCAGTAAATCCCAACACTGTGGAAGTGTCTGTGAGAACACCAACAGAAGCCGTGCAAGTTGCGTCTCACGCAGAAAAGACATTACAGCCCGAGAGTTCATCCAGTGAGCACCAGGCACACCCGCGTCAACCAGAAGCTCTTGAAGCGAGTGAAGTGGGTACGAATCAGCCAGTTTGGAACACAGCTGAGACAGTTCAACAAGCTCAGCAAGTCGCCGAGTGCACGGCGTCGTCCCCAACAAGACAAGCCACTGTCCCTCAGCCGCCCACCCCAGCGAAACCATCAGACGTTGGAGAAATGGCAACAGCGACTGAAGCTCGAACTCTGGAAGGGTCAGGGTCACTCACTCGTGCGCAAAAAGAATCTGTGCAGGAGGGTTCGGACAGTTTCACTGCGGTGGTGGCCGACGTGGCAGCGCAGAAAGAAAAAACTCAAGGCAACTTTCGTGCGGACGTTCACATGAGCAGACACACGGTGACACAACAACCAACACCAAACGATGAAGACCGGCGTTTTCAGTGTGGTATTTGTGCAAGAACATTCAAACGGAAAGAACACGCACAAAGACACATCCTGACGCACACTGGTGAAAAACCGCACAAGTGTGAGCAGTGCGGATTGTGCTTCACCCAGAGAGGCTCGTTGAACATCCACGTCAAGAAGGCGCACACCCAGGTCAGGCAGTTCCCGTGCACCGTCTGCGACAAATCCTACGTGCAGCGCTCAGAGCTCAACGCACACATGAAGTATCACACCAACGACAGGCCGTTCCGCTGTGAAGACTGCGATGCGACGTTCACATCGAGGGGCGGCTACGCGAGGCATCGAACGAGACACAGCGACATGAAGTTCACCTGTGAGCTGTGTGGCAAAGAATTGGCGTCAGACGTCGGACTAAAGTCGCACATGGAAACCCACAACACGGAGCGCGTCTACAAGTGCGACAGGTGTGACAGTGACTTCGCTGTGGAGAAGTATCTGCGCCGCCACATGAAGCAGCACTTGGGCACGGACCGGCTGCAGTGTGACGTGTGTGGAACGATATGTGGAGGGCAGAGGAGTTTGGACAAACACCGGTCGGAACACTTCCACAGCTTCTGTCGATGAATGATCCGCACGCTGGACAGACAGAAAATCAACTGTTGTTCGTGTTTATTCATTTGTTACAAAAACTTCTGCTACCTTTTTCACCGCAAAATAAAATGTAGAAAGCGACCGAATCTCGTTCTCTGCCGTGAGACGCCTTGCCCGTGGAACAACCTGGTGATCATTTCACCGACCCTCCCTGGGAAAACCCGTTGCCTCGTGAAGTTTGAATGCAGGACAGACCAAATCCACCAATTTCCTTGCAACCACATGTTTTCCAACTGGATGGCAAAGGTTTCCTTTGAGGGGATCACTAATTCTGTCCTGGCGGGGAGGTGGGGGGTCCACAGATCCCTGACAACCAGCACAAATGGATGTTGCTGCGCGCACGCAAAATCTGGACAACATACGAGTATCCGCGCCTGCCAAACAAAATTTCAGGAGCAAAGTGGAGCAGTGCACACATGCACTGTCGCTATTGTTTTAATCGCCATTTGCACAGAAACAACGCGGCTTGGGCAAGTGTTCTGGAGTCTCCAAAATAAAGTGGCCTGACCACAAAAAAACTCTTGAACCAAAAGCGAGACGAGTGGAAACGAGCGGTTTCTTTGTGTTCAGTTCTGCGCTTTGTCACCACCACCACCAGATTGTGAAACAAGTCAGAACAATTCAAAACGTGCAGAATTGCCCCAATGTGCTGTGTGTGTGTGTGTGTGGGGGGGGGTGTCCTGCGGAACTTGCTTCAGCCGTGGTTCTGTATGTGTTCGTCCAACTTCTTCCGCTGATTGAAGACTCGTCCACATAATTCGCACTCGAATTCCACGGGACGTAACTCGAAGTCTGTGGGTTGTTTATGCAGTTCCATGTGTTGGTTCAAGCCTTCGGCGTCGGGGAAGCTTTCGTCACACACGCCACACTGATGAAACTGCTGCCCCGCGTGAGTGTAGAGGTGACGCAACTTGCTGCCTCTGTCGTAAAATACTTCACTACACAATTCACACACGTGCCTTTCCTCTCCCGCGTGACTTAACACGTGCTTGTCACGATTTTCTTTTTTGAAGAAATTCTCTCCACAATGTTCACAAGGGAACTTTTTCTCGCCTTCGTGCGAAAGCAAGTGTTTATCAAGCGTTTCTTTTCTGCCACATGCCTTCCCACACAGCTCACAGTGGAACAGGTCTTTGCCCGTGTGGAATCTGTGGTGAATGTTCAGACTGTCTTGTCGAGCGAAGGATTGCGCACACTCATCACACTTGAAAGGTTTTTCACCAGTGTGGGTCCGCATGTGCTGTTTCAACATGCTGTGGTACGCAAACGCACGAGGACAAAGCTTGCATTTATGCAGCTTTTCTTTGCCATGCTTTGTGAACATGTGCGTCGTCAGTTGCATCCGTCGTCTGAAAGATTGCCCACACTCGTCACAGACGTGTGGCTTCTCATCTGTGTGTTCGAACATGTGAGCAGCCAAGCCGTCTTTCTTCCTGAATGCTTTCTCACACAATGCACACTTGAACGGTTTCTGGCTGGTGTGCTGCAACACGTGCTTCTCCATAAACGCTCTGTATTTGAAGATTTTACCACAAGTGTTACAGGACAGCATGTCATCCTCAGTTCTCTTCCACATGGTTTCTAAATCAGGCACAAGAACCTTCAGTTCAGTGTTTTGCTGCGCTAACAATTGACCCGCAGTTGTTCCAGGGCCGGAAACAGGGTTGGTTTGAATGACGATAGGTTCACCGGGATTCATCGCCTGCCGAAGAAGCTGCATCAAGTCAATGGCGCGCACGACTCCAGATTCCTGCGCTTCGGGATTCAGAATCACCTGTTGTGCACCCCCCGTCCCGGTGTGGAGGGCGTTGTCAGGAGTCTGCAACTGCTCGGCTGCCCCTTGCACTATCACAACGCGTCCGCTGTCGCCAGATAAACACTGCGAAGTGTCCAACAGCATCACTGGATCACTGCTGGTGGTCAACATGGGTGCATCCTCAGAGTGACTGCCAACCTTCAGAGTTCCGGCAGAACCAAAACGCTCTGTGCTTCCAGCTTCAGCTTCTTCCGACTCGTTCACTTGTGCCGAGAGATCTTGCACGAAAGACAGAAGGTCGATGTCTGGACTTGATGTGCGCGTGCGTGTGTTGGGTGGAGCAACTTGTGTCGTGGAATGCAACGGTGCTGCAGAGTCCAAGCTGACTGTGCACTGTAGGGACGAGCTGAGTCCAGATGGAACAACTCTGTCACTCTTCAATGGTAAGACGGGTGTATTCAAAATGGGAACTGTCGACGCCGGTAAATTTTCTGGAGGTTTCACAGTGATATCGAGCTGTGGTGTGGAGACGGGGAGCGTTTTCACGATTCGTTCTTGTTTCCTCTTCAGAGGCGACTGGTTCTTTGCAACAGCCGCCGTCGAACTGTCAACACAAGCAGCACATTCAGTTTGGGTTTCCAATTCCGGCACAACACCTCCGAAATTTCGCTCCGACAGCACGGGCTGCAAATACTGTGTAGAGCTGGTCGGCGCTTTGCCAAACTGCTCGTTCTTCAAATCTTCAGACACAGCCTTTGTTGTCTCATTGGCGACCCCAAGTTTTCCGACAACTGGAGCCGCTCTGATCGTAATTTTGCTGTTGGGCTGTTGCCTCGGCACGATAGATCCTTTACTCGTCCATCTTCCAGCCTCTTCGTTCTCTTCCGTCTGAGCACTTGGAACTTTGTCACCAACACGCAGGGCAGTCGCGCTGTTTCTGTGCACTCGCACTCGGACCGGATCTGAGCCGTTTGACTCACCGCTGATCGTCGCAACTCGTTTTCCGTCTGTAGGAGGGAAGTCCACTGAAATTGGCCCTGTCCTCAGGGCCTGCTCCACTTGAGATCGCTTCACCAGGACAACTTTCTTTGAAGTGGGACTGTCTTGCTTGAGTGTCATGTCAACGACTTTGTTTGGTTGCACCTGGGCGTCGGACAATGACGCCAAAACTGTTGCCCGTTTCTGGGCTTCTTGAGTGTGTTCCACTAGAACTGAACGCACACGCGCATTTGGCTCCGTGATTTGTTCGTCGTTTGTCGTCGTGACGCTCGTGCTTTCAAGGTCAGTTTGCAACAAATCGGCATGTACCAGTCCGTGCTTGAGGTATTCTTCCTTGACAGAAAATTTCTCATTGCACAGGGCACAAGCAAATGTCTCAGGTCCTGTGTGCACCCTTCGATGCTTCGTCAAATAGCCTTTCGACGAGAAGGATTTCTGACAGATGTCACACTGAAAGGGCTTTTCTCCCGTGTGCACCACTTGGTGTTTTTGGCGATCGCGTTTGGCTCGAAATGCCATCGGACACAGATCGCACTTGAAGGGCCGTTCGTCCCTGTGGATCATTTGATGTCGAAGCATCGTAGAGCGATGAGCGAATCTCGCATCGCACTCGGTGCAGGCATGCGGCTTCTCACCGGTGTGACTCAACATGTGCGTTTTCAGGTACAGCGCGTTGGTAAATCGTTTTTCGCACATGATGCACTGATACAGCTTGATTTCCACCGCCTCACTTCCGTTTCTGTTCCCAACTATGCCTTGGTGCACGAGCATGTGGTTGTCAAGCCCTTCTTTGCGCGTGAAGGAAATATTGCACTCAAGGCACTGCAAATCTCGTGTCTTCTTGTGAACCCAATGTCGGTGAGAAGTCAAATGTCTGTCTTGTCGAAACTTCTTTCCGCACAAATCACATTCAAATGGTTTTTCACCGGAGTGAGTCCATTCGTGGCGTTTCAAATCAGTCTGGCTGGTGAATGCCCTGTTGCATTCGTTGCACTTGAAGGGGTTGTCGTTGCGGTGCAAAATTTGATGTCGTCTAAAGCCACTGACCGTTTCAAATACTTTGTCACAACTTTCGCACTGTAACGGACCAATCTTGCCGTGCACCTGACTGATGTGATGCAGAAGGTCCAATTTCTCTGGAAAGGCTATGTTACACGTGTCGCACAGGTGCAGTTTGTTGCCGGTCAAGGTTAGCACGGATGTGCTCGCTTTCGGGTACGCCGGCGGCACGTCACGACCCGATTGCACTTTGTCCACCACTTTTGCATCCGCAACTTTTTCCGTTTCGTGCAACACACGCTCCAAAAACTCCCCACTCTCCATGTTGATTTCTGGCGCCGTCTGAGCATCAAGATTTCCCTCGGACACGGTGTAACTTTGAACTCCAGCATCTTCCAATCGGTCCTGAATCTGATTTCCTTCAGCGACCGCCAAAATCCATTGAACTTCTTCAGGAGTCAGTTCAGACTCATAGACGTGATCTTCACCCTGGATGTCAGAAATCGAGTGACCTTCACCTTCAGCAGCAGGATCTCCGGGTCCCTGATGTGTAAGGTTCGCCATGTCTTCTCGCACAGCCGGATAGTTTTGCTCCACTGCAGAACCTCTTTCATCGAAGACGAACTGGACACTTCCAACATCCGTTGTTTGTCTGGATACAACGTACGAGTGATCTGCTTTGTCGTGTTCTTCCTCCATTGGAGAACTGTGTCCGGCTGCAGTTTCCTGCGTCAGATTTCTGCAAATTGCACAACAGAAATGAACATTTGTTCTGAATATCCAATTTTGCCGTCTCAAAACTGCAAGATAGGAAATCTATAGAACACCCTTGGGTAATCTGACCAGCAGTCTGATAGATTCACAAATCGAGCAAGCTGCAAATTCCCCAATATTTTTGGATTCAGATGTTTCAAAAGGCCCACCCAAACGACTGACCACTGAGCGATAATACAAACATGACAAAACACAACCTGTCTCCAACAACCACAGCTGAGCGCATGGGCACATACCTCCACGTGGTAAAATCACTAATCTGTTAGTGTACATATTCTGCTGCCATATGGCTACAACGAAGTCAAATCCTTCGTGGATTTCGAGAAAACGTTTCTGTCTGCTTTCGCTTTCTCCAATACGTTGACGCGGGTTGCTTGCTTGCAGTGTGCGCGCCTTGTACGTGCGGATTGCGGATACGCGGACCCCAAAATTCCAACACTGGCACCAATGAGACGCAGACAGAAACGCCGGGTCCAAGAACACAAGAGCCTGTCCCACCTTATCTCCGACAAAAGTTAAATTTTGCAGTCCCTGATTTTAATATGGGGGACATCAGCAGTTCCACATGGAAATTTTGGTAGAAACACTCTTGAACACCGTGCTGTGTCAAAAACAAAACCATTTTTTTATTCATGACTTCAGAATTATAAACCAACCAGAGAAATGCTGCAGGTTTGTCCAACAATCGAACTTTTTCACCTGGCGTTGCAACTGAACTGCCTGTCGCACAACTGTCACTTGTGCAGATTCCCCTGCAGTGTATGGCCAAGCATGTGAGCCTTCAAAATGTAACTTCGAGAAAACTCTCGACCGCACATGTCACATACGAAAGGAGCCATCTTCCCTCTATGACGTGACTTGCAGTGTTGTGACAAATCCTCCGAGTGTTCAAATGCCTCGGCACAGGCTCGAAACTTGCACGGATGTTTGCGTCCGTGCGACGACACAAGGTGTTTCTTCAGCTTACGCTTCAGCAGAAATTCCTTGCTGCACAGTTTGCAGCTTTGCACCTCGTGGACCTTGCGGTGCTGAGTCGCATCAGCTTCGTTTGCAAATTTTCTGCCACAAGCCTCACACTTGAACACAAGGCCACCCGCACCATGCTTTGACACCCAGTGTTCGTTGCGAATCCACTTACGCCGAAATCTTTCTCCACATTCAGCACACCTGTGGGGGGCTCCTCCAATGTGGCTGTACTTGTGTATCCTCAGGTCCCATTTTTGAGTGAATCTTCTCCCGCAGATGTCACACAGAAAAGGTTTCGCAGCCGCACCAAAATGGCTACGAATATGTCGCACAACGTTTGCTTTGGTCGTGAATTTTTTGTTGCACTGCGCACACGGATAAACGTGTCGGGCTGAGCTTTTCTTCGACTGCAAACTCAAGTCTGTTCTCGTCTCTGCACATTTCTTCATCTCCTCGTTGCTTGTTCCTTGGACTGTCTTCTCACTTGGTGCCTGTGAGCGACTTCCGCTGGGAGGTTCACCTTGACTTCCGGTGGTGAGACCTTTGACGTGAGAGTCGTTTCCGGGCGCTGGGTCCGCCGAGACGCTTGGTAACCCCACGGCGTCGGCTTCCCCTGCGAACACTGCGTTTCCGTGAGTCAACAAATGCTGCTGCGCTTCTTCGAATTTGCTGAACATCGTGCCACACTCTCCACACTGGAAGAGTTTGGTCGGGTTGCTGGGCGCTGTGTTGCACTGGATCACACTGGATTCCTCTGCTGAACCGCTGGTCTCTTGAGGAGACTGAACGCCTGTGTGGCCACTTGGAGCCTGCGGTTCGTTCCCAAGTGTGGATGCGACTACCTCTCCAGCAGCATTCGCTTGCTGAGCAGTGTCTGCGTTTCCAAGTGTGTCCTGGTTGCGTGTTGGCAAGTTTGAAGTTTCGCTTTCATTTTCGTCAACCAGCGTCCTTTCCTGCTTCCGAGAGGCTGCTGATTCGCTTGAAAACTTGCCACCTTCGATCAAAGTGTTCAACTCGGAAGACTCCATTTGTTTGACAGTGATTTTCACACCGGAGCCCATTCGAAAGCTTGATGTCGACTGACCAACGACAACTTTGTGCGGCGAAGGTTTGTGGGACCCCTCGACCACCGAAGAGTCCAAATTTCGCTTCTTGTGACATGCTTTGAAAGTGTGAGATGGCAAAGTTGCCTCCTCAGGAAGCTCCGATCCCGGCTTCGGGTCCAAAATCACAGTTCGTTGGTGCAGCATGATGTGTTTCTCCAAATTGCCGGGCCGAGAAAAGGATTTGTCACAGTGAGGACACCAACACAGTTTTTCCTCTGTGTGGTGGGGCTGTCGACGTTTCTGGGTAGTTGCCTGTTTTGCTTGCTGAGATTCGTCTTCAGCGCGTGGTGTGCCTGGAGAACTTGAAGTTTGTTTAGATTTTGACTGTTCGGCATCGGTATGAGTTTTCTGGTGAGCTGATCGTTCCTCGTCGCTGGCGAAGCCTCTCTTACAACGCGCGCACTTGAAGGGGTACCGGTACTCAAAGTGCATCCGAGCCTCGTGCAATCGCAACGTGCTTTCCGACGCGAACGACTTGTAACAAACTCCACATTTGTGCAAAACCCCAGGATGATTTTCCATCATGTGATAATTCAGTCGATCCCTCCGACGAAACTTCTCATCACAACACTCGCACTGGTATGGCTTCTCTCCTGTGTGCGTGTACGTGTGTGCCTTAAGGCCTTGTTTCTGCAGGAACGTCCTGTCGCAGAAGTCACACTTGTACTTTCTCTCGCCCGTGTGCGTGGCCATGTGCTTCTTCACATCTTGACGGCGTTTGATCAACCTGAAACAACCGACACGACGACCATGACACTGCGGCGGAATTTTATTTTCAGCTGTGTCGACAACACAACCGTCACATTCTTCTGTCAGTAGTTCAGCAGATGCTGAGCTGTAATTTCTGTCACAAGCAGATTGGAAAGATTACAATCAAAGTTTTGCTGTTCACTGAATTACAAGACCTGAAAGAAAACTGCAATTCCAGGTTGTGTTGAGCTTACTTGTGACAAATGGTACACTGGTGCATCTGCAACCCGTTGTGGACCTGGATGTGTCTCTCCAAGTCGCTCTTGTGCGCAAATGCCTCCGAGCACCACTCGCATTTGTGCGGTTTCTGTGCTGCGTGGGCCTTGCTGTGTCTGCCGAGTGCGGACGCCGAGCTGAATCTCTCCTCGCACAGCTCACACCAGTAGATCCTCTCCAGCTCATCTCTCGTGGGAGCTCTGCCTTTTGATCCGTGGGCTTCGCGTCTGTGTTTCACTAAACTTGCTTCACTGGTGAAAGCAATGTTGCAGTCTTGACACAAACTGAGAGTGTCGCCTGTCAAAATTTCAAGCTGCGGTTTCACAACTTCCATGACTCTTACGGACTCGTCTAGTCTACCGATTTTCTTGTGGAACTCGTTTGTTGTCTGAAAAAGTGAAAAACAAACTTTTGCTCGAATTACTCTGACGCACAGCCCATGTATATAGACCGTTGTCTTTCCGTTGTCTAAAGCGGCGACTGCATCCATGAAGGACCCTCAACACACACAAAGCAAACTCACAAATCTTCAAGAAGTTCAAATGCAGATCGAGTCTAGCAGAAGAAAAACGAAAACGAACTTTTGCGGCAAGTCAAATGCCAAAGAATATCGTCTCGGGGTGCGTCTAGGCTTCGATCGCGTGCAAAATTTGATCCCCAGGTTTGGTCGTTTTCAGAAGGGAGTACAGTCCAAAACGATACACGATTTGTTTCGCCATACTTACCAGAAAATTCAAAAGCAGACGGAACGGTTTTACCGCTTAGTGTTCTCCGTGACTTTTCGCGGGTCGATGCGCAGTTGACGGGCGCATTTGCGGATCCGCCAAATTTCACAGAAACAGAGTTCATCCAAGCGCTTTAGTCCGGTGTAGCTGTATGCGACCATGTTTCTCTTGCGAAAGAATTTGTGGGTTTCAGGACGATCACTGATACTGGACATACCGGTATTTTGCATTTGAGCAGGGATGCGACCTGAGGCATCGGAACTTCGTCGTTATGAGAGCGATCCAAGCCAATATCTCCCTTGTTCCACTGAGAACGACCAAACCCTTTTATTTGTTCTGCACAAAGACGCGACATGTCTAACAATGAAATGTCAACAGCTCAAGGCCAGGAAAACAACGGACAGTACGAAAACTCGACACTTTTTGTGAAACGACGGGCGAAAGTCTGAGACAGTTGCAAGGATCAGCTGCTCAGGCGGCAGATTTGGCCGTCATCTTTCCACAAAATTCGGACTTTATCGGGTCTTGTGAGTTCTTCTCAAATGTCTTGTCAACGAGTACTTTTCGAAGAACCATTTCTGACAGACGACGCACTGGTATTCTCTCTTGCGCTCTGAGTTGTGGATTTGCATGTGATCTTTCAAGGATTTCTGCCACGCGAAAACTTTTCCGCACAGTTCGCACGTAAATGGTTTCTCTCCGGTGTGTTTTCTGCGATGAGCGATCAGTTTGTGCGAATTACGATACACGTTGCCACAGAATTCGCACTCGAAAGGGACGGGTCCTTCACCCTTTCCGTGCACATTCAGAGTGTGGATTTTCAGGTCTCTGTGCATGTTGAACGACGCGCCACAGTCGGTGCACCTGTACAGCAGCACCACCGTTTCTTCAACGTGCGTACTCCTGTGGTGCTCAGCGTCGCAGCGGTGTCTGAATTTCTGGGGACACAGGTCACACGCATACGTCTTCACTCCTGCGTGCGTTCGCAAGTGACTGCTCAACTTGTCCTTGTTCACGAACTTCTTGTCGCAGTGCGGGCAGTCGAACGTTTTCACTCCGGTGTGAACAGCGATGTGCGCCAGGAAGTTCGTTTTGTGCTTGAAGGACGCTTTGCACACCTCACAGCGGAATGGCTTGTCTTGGAAATTTTCGTGCGTCTCCATGTGGAGTTCGAGTTCTTCCGCGCTGGGCAGAGTCACCCAGCACACACTGCACTCCAGCAATCCGGGTTGTGCAGGGGTCGAGGCCAGCGGCGTCGCTGGCTGTTCCGGCGTGTCAGGAGAATGGTGAGTCACGTCGTCGTCGTCGTCATTGGCGGCGTCGAACTGTTCTGCTGTTGTCGGAGCGTCCGTTTCGGCGGCTGCTGTGTGCACGTGCAGGTGCTGCCGCAGGACGGACTCGTCAGAGAATGTCGCTTCACAAACTCCGCACTGAAACATACTTTTCTCTTGAGCAACAGCGGCGTGCGTCGTGTCCATATGACGCTGCGCCAACTCTATGGTCGGGAACATGCTGCGGCACTCCCCGCACTGATACACGTTGTCTGAGTCGGGAGGCTTCTGTTCGTTGGGACCAGTGACATTCTGCATCACGTCAAACGGAGCCGCGGTGTCTTCGAATGAATCAACCGAGTTCGAATCTTCGTCCATCGACTCCTGTTGCTGTTGGGTCTCTTGACTCTGCTGCTGCTGCTGTTTCTCTTGCTGTTGTTGCTGAACACTTTGTTGTTGAAATTGTTCCAGGGAGTCCAGAATCTGGTCCAAGTTGACTTGTTTTCCCGGAGGTGCACTGACAGTCACACGATGCCGTTTTCCTCCCCATTCAATGAGCAGTGTCTGCTCAGTGGGGCCGGGACGTGCACTGCCCGTCGTCGTGTGTACCGCGCTCCCCGCAATGACCGTTTGTGCTTGTCCCTCTGCAAGCTGCCGCTGGACAGCTGCGGACATGTGCGCTTCGGCTGGTTGCTGTGGTTGGTGTATCCAGGCTGAAGCGCGTGAGGACGGCGGCTCTGGTTTCGGAGGTCTGGATGCGCGTCTGCCGTGGGAGGAACCAGACAATGGATCCGGGTTTCTGAAGGTCACCTCAGGATGCGAGTCGAGGTGTTGGAAGATTTCAATGCCGTTTGCTGTGAAAACAGCCATGCATATTCCACATTGGTAGTTCTGTGTGTCCACGTGTACTGTGCGCGCATGCTTTTTCGCGGTCTCCTTCAGCGTGAACACTGAGGGACAAATTGGGCACTTGAATGGTTTCTCCTTGGTATGCACAATCTGGTGCCTCTCCAGGTCTCGAGCCTCCGTGAAAACCCTGTCGCACTGCCCACACTTGAGGTGGTGGGCGTTCAGATGCGTGCGCATGTGCTTTTTCAGGTTGGTCTTGTCGGCAAATCCAGCGCCACAGTGAGAACAATGATGTGGCATGCCACCTGAGTGCACCTTGTAGTGGCTCATGAGGATCAGCTGTCCGGCAAACTTTTCCCCACAAATCTTGCAGATGAAATCTCCAACGTTTTTCACATGCCAAAGCTGGTGATCCTTCAAGAGTTCTTTCCTTGGAAATTTTCGGTCACACAACACGCACGGATAGGGCAGATCTTCAGTGTGTGACGACATGTGTGTCTTGTAGTGGTCTGTCATGAAAAACTGCTCCTCACACAAATGACACTGGAGTCTGTCGTGAAAAAACAGGTGCGTTTCCAGATCGTCTTCGCTGTCAAATTTCGCTTCGCACTTCATACACCGCAAAGGCACCGGCGTCAAATGCACCAGCTGGTGAGTTTTCAGGTTGGCAGCACAGTGAAAAGTTTTGCTGCAGTGTTGACACTTGTGATTCCACTCGACGTGCGATCTCAAGTGAAGATGTAGCCGGTCTCTCACGGTGAATGCTTGAGAACAGTGCTCGCACTGAAAAGCCAAAATGCCAGCGTGACGCCTCAAGTGTTTTCGCAGTGCAAACGGAGAGCTGAAGATGTGCTCACAGATGCCACACTCATACGGCTTGTGTGACTTTCCCAAATGATATTCCATCAAGTGTTTCGCCAAATCCACTTCACTCTTCGTCGGACATCTGCAGTACTTGCAAACGTCCAAGGTCATGCGGACCAGAACTCTGGGAAACGACTTCTTCGGATATAACTTCTCCGCCCCGCATTTCTTCAGATGAGCTTGAAAGGTGTGAGTCACTCGGAACTTCTGACCGCATTTGGGACAGAACTTGAATTTCTTCATGTGAGCCGATCTCCAATGGTGTTTCAAATCTTGTGGGCAGAGGAATCCGACGTTGCACTGATGACACAGGAACAGCTCGTCTCCGGTCAAGGTCGTCAGAGCAGAGCTGTCCTCCGAGGTTTTCTTTCCGACAGAAGCCAAGCTCGGTTTCACTGCTCCACACGAACTCTTGGAATTTTTCTTCCTCAAAACCGCCTTCAACAATATGCTCTTTTGCTGCGGGGCGTCTTCCTGAAGAGCGTTGCACTTCGATTTCGTCCCGACCTTTTCAGGACTTTTCCCCAGCAGGATTGCCTTCACATCCACCGTCTTCCCTTGAGGTGGGTTTTTGAGATCTTTTTTCGAAACCTGCAGCACAGCGTTTATGCTCACGGTTCTTTGCTGCATTGCGGTTTCTGGATTGCCTTTCGACGGCTGTGGTGCAGTTTCTACCTCTGTTCGACTTTCTGGCTGGTCGTCCAGTTCATCTGTCCCGGCTTTGATGGACTCCTTTTCCACATCGCGCAATCTTCCGCCAACCTTGCTGCCATCACCACCTGAAGTTGGAGGCAACACCTCAACGATGCGCGAAACTCCAAACTGCAGATGAGATGACAATTTTTTCTGAATCCCATACAGATACCTTTTTCACTTCCACCGCGCGAGTGTTGCACTGACGCCCCCTCCATGGAGTTCATTCCGTTTCGCTTCTGCAAAAGGACGTTGGACTCATTGAGAAACGGAACCACATTCATAACTGTACTTGGTTAAATGCACGTGGCCCACCAGATTCCAAACAACTCTGTTCAAATCAGGGGTGGACCGAGGATTTCGGTCTCAGGGTAAATTTGGCAAGCAGAAGAGCAAGAATATGCAGTGTAGAATCGGCCAATCGTTTGAACCGTCAACTGAGTTATCGCACCAGCTCTTGACCTGAGAGGAAACTTGCAGATTTTGACAAAAACTGAAGGGGTGGGAAGCCCACCCGCAGAATCATTGAAGCCCACGGAGGGGGGGGGGAGAATCACATTTCCGAAGCGTCGTACATGCCAAAGCACGTCTCATGTGAAATGTGTAAAACTGTGCTGCCGCACCCGCACACTTTCAGGGGGTTGGGGGTGTTGGAATCTGGAGTCTGACTTTCGAGGATGGTCTGGGCTCGAAAAGCAGGGAAAACTTCAGTTCGACTTGTGTAGTGATACGAGGATCTATCAGCTATTCCTGGCACTCTTCATGTTCTGCTGCCGGCCGATTTGACCTGTTCGCACGGTGCCAATGTAGTCTGTTCTCCTCAACTGAGTTCAGGGCAATTTGGCCAGCAATTTAAATCTTTTGTTCAGCGACTCGCGCGCACATACCATACTTCCACTGTGAAGACATGGAGCCCAAGAAAGTGACAATTTCGATGCTGTTCCCAACCAAAGTTGTGCAAAGGTCTTGTGTCTGGTTCTGCTGGAAGGAGGGGTCAACAGCTGCATAGACATTCAACAGGATGAGATTTGTCTTCAGGAGGAAGTGTTACTCGAGGTGTTCCGTGTTCCGGTGGTACAAGGACTTTGTCAATGGCTGGATGAAACTGGGTGACAAACTGAGACCAGGCCCACCCAAGAGCAAAAGAACTGCAGAGAAGATCCAAGAGTGCAAGGACCTTGTGGCAAGAAACAGAAGGATGGGCATGCACCAGCTGTCTACTTCCTTGTCAATCTCCTATGGAACTACCATGACAATCCTTCACAAAGACTTACAACTGCGTAAAAAAGCAGCAAAGTTAGTGCCACATCAACTTACCCCTGCACAGATGCGCAAGAGGATTGCCTTTGCACGGATTTTGTGACCATCTATGGAGCCAGGCCCAGTGGATTGAAGTGGATAATCACTACTGATGAGGCCTGGTTCCATGCATATGACCCTCACTCCAAGATGGAAAGTATGCAGTGGCTTTCAAAAGGGGATGAGAGGCCCCAGGTTGTGAGGCATGAATGATCTGTCAAGAAAGTGATGTTCATTCCTTTTTTTGATGCCCATGGCCTTGTGCACTTCGAGATATTGGAAAACCAGACAATCACCAAAGAAGTGTTCCTCCACTTGTTGCTCAGGGTGAAGAATTCCATCAGAGCCAGGCATGGCTCCAGGGTCTGGATAAGGTGCAAAGAGTACAGATTGCACATGGACAACACTCCGGCCCATTGCAGCAGAACAGTCCAGGACACTTTGGCATTCATGGAATGGCCAGTTCTGAAGCACCCGCCATATTCACCGGATTTGTCACCCTGTGATTTCTTCCTCTTCCCCTACATCAAGCGCAGAATGAGAGGCCACAACTACCACAATGTGCCTGCACTGAGAGAAGCCATCCTCAATGAGGTGTCAAACATCCCAAGTACAGTTTGGAAACACTGCTTCAGTGACTGGATAGAGCGCTGCCGCAAGTGCCTGGCATGGAGGGGACAGTACTTTGAAGGATGCTCAAAAAGGCCCTGAAGGAAATGTGCAATCTTGACAGTTGCTTGTTTTGTTTACATTGTTCATTACGCAAGCAGGCGCTCACCTGTGACTAAATGCTTCCGACCAAAACAAAAAAGTATTGCCAATAAAAGTGCCAGGAATAGCTGATAGATCCTCATATCACAAATGATCAGTTTGGTATCTCAGAAGAGACTGTCTTCTGAGGCAGGAATCTCCCTACGAGGATCTATCATTTATTTCTGAGACTGGTCATGATCAGAACCCTCTGCTTGGGTACAAATTGGTCTTGTTGCACAATAATTGCAGACTGTAAAACAGTGGAAACTATGTCAAAGAGCTTCAACATGTGCAAATGTTCTGACCATGACCAGTCTCAGAATTAAATGATAGATCCTCGTATTTATTGGTTTTGATCATGCCATCTAGTGAGCTAGTTCTAACAATTGAGGTCATGTGTGTCACACCACATTCCTCCCCCACCAGGGGGCACTGGCCTCAGCAGATATTTCTAATATTTCATCATAATTTCACATGAATTATCTGTATATACAGTGATTTGCCCTTTAAGGCTGATTTTCCTGAAATGTGACTGATTTAGCTATCCCCTCCCCCTGGGGAAGAGCCCAGGGGAACCAGAATGAGGTCATGTGACTGGAAAAACCCAATCACATGACCTTTTGGAAAATGGCTTCACAGGTTGTGGTTGAACTGGAAGCATTTAGCTGCAAAAGACAGTCAATTGCCCAATTTTTGATCACTGAAAAGGCTCAAACTGGATTGGAGGTTAATCACCCGCTGTTCTGCAGGCTTGTGCCAATCACTTTAATCTGGGGCTGATAGCCAATCAAGTTTGAACACCCTGATTGCTCAGACTGTAGCGGATGTGAAGGCTTCGACCCAATAGGCAAGTCACTTGGTGGTTCTCCACAGTTCATGTCACTCCACATCGAGTATCCACCTGGAAGTTGAACTTTGTCTCAAAATTGAAAACAGACGCCGTAGATCCAGTTTTCGCCAGCTTAAAAATCAATCGACCAACCTTCCAAACCGCAAACTCTAACTAGTGGAGACAAGACTTCAATCAACCCGGGCGATAATAGATAGATCTACTTTACGAAATTTCGGAAAACTTTTCAGATACGTTGCGCTTCTTGCCACAATTCACGGTCTGTTTTCTTCTATATATGTTTTAATTTTATTCTTTCTTTAGGTGCATTTACACACAAATATTTCTTTAAAATGGAGAAAATTTAAATTTTTCAAACCTGTTGTGCTTCGCCCGAGTTTGACCCTGGTTCCCAGGGACACATATGCCCCTCGTGAACATCAACCATCGAAGTGTTGTTCTGGTGTAACAAAACAAATAAGCCAAACGAGAACAGACGACAAACAATGATGTCTTATGTTTATTTTTCTGTTTTCTCAAACCAAGCACGGTCCTGCTGTTCGAAAAATGTGACAGGAAAATGGCAAAGGGCCTTGTGGACGGCAGAAATTTATGGTGACTTGGATTCTCGCGGCAATTGTGTTTCTCCTCCGGGCGCATGCTGAAGTTTGCTCAATTTTCTCTATCCGGTTGATTGAACTCGTG
>JAAUXT010148701.1_pt1 | contig 24398 bp, 23 predicted proteins | sample 7278171 | NCBI WGS metagenome assembly JAAUXT01 (sample SAMN14350112, study PRJNA611818) | marine sediment metagenome | isolation source: surface marine sediment (1.8m) | place: French Polynesia: Moorea | collected 2018-08
GAGTGACCCAAATCAGAGCAAGCCAAATCAGAGCAAGCCAAATCAGAGCAAGCCAAATCAGAGCAACTGAAATTTCCTCAAATCACCGCGAGCTCCATGGAGCTATTTTCTTTGCTCGGATGGGTCACTTCCCTCTGACTCAAAATTCATCTGAACGGATTTCAGCAGATGTTTGCCAGAACACGAAACACACTCAGGCCCTGACATTTTGATGAAAGCGTGCACGGATGTAGAATCGAAAACCACATTCGACACGCTGCGCCCTTATTTTACGCACCAATCTCGGAGTCACTTCATGGTAGATCGGTCCAGCGCTGTCGGACGACGCATTCTGAGTTGAATCAGCCATTGTTCCACCAAAGACGATGCGTTTTTATCAAGAGAAAAAACTTACCAAATTTCACACGAACTTGTCAATTTGTACGACTGCATGTCACGTGCCTCCGCCGGAATGATCATGTGACAGGGAGCGCCATCAAAAACTGTGTGGTTGATGAAATCGATTCGCAAATATCTCAGCCATCGTGAATATTTCCCCATACCTTAGCATTTATTCCAATGCAGCGAAACATTTTACTAGCTTGTCATCAAACGAAAAGTCAGAAGCAGCTTGTTAAAACGGGCATCAGTAATTTCGGTTTGTTTGTGCGATGAGCGCTCCCTGCAGCTGTCAACGTCTCGTGACCTGAAAAAGTTGATAATTCACCTGTTGAATTTTTGCAGCCTTTTGCAAAATATGACATTGTCAGGTCACAGTTAACACAATTTTCAGGTCACAAGGAGTCCTAAATCACTTCTAGTCTGTCGCACAGGCAAGTTGAACCATATTTTCCTGTTAGAATCGTGATAACTATTCGTGAAAACTCGGCCGGCGATGCTGGTCCAGTCGCTGGGCTGTCGGCAAGCCGAAAACCGCGTGGATCGCACGACAATCAACTTGTCAATTCATTGTTGCAGGACCCTTCAGTTCCGTGTGTTCAAACCAACTGCCATGGATCCTGGGGACAGAACGCCGCTGTTCAACGACAGGGACCAGACGACGCCCAAGTCGGCGGCACCGGAGGCGCCAACTGGCGGTGGCGACGCGAGGCCGCTGTACCACGCCCAATCACAGTCACCCACAAATGTAAGTTCTGTTCCTTCGACAGTCTCCCTCTGCAAAGTGAATATTTGACCCCAGGAATAGTGAATGAAAATCCATGTTTGCAGAAGCTGATGTTTTGTTTGCAGAAGTTGATGCAGCTCGCATTCGTCTGTGTGGTGATTCTCATGGTGCTGGTAAGTGGTTGAATATTTTTTGGTTGAATGACAGCGAAAGGTGTGCGAGGGTTATCATAAGACGCAGCGTTTTGAAGTTGACAGCGCAAGGACGTTTCACATTTCTCTGTAGTCAAAGCACTCCTCCTCGACCGAACGTTAGATCCACCCCAGCTGTTGTGACCTGGACCTGACCCTGCTGCTGTGACCTAGATCTGACTCTGCTGTAGTGACCCAGTGTTCTGACCCAGCTGTTGTGACCGGGATCTGACCCTGCTGTTGTGACCCAGATCTGACCCAACTGCTGTGACCTAGATCTGACTTTGCTGTAGTGACCTAGTTCTGACCCGGCTGCAGTGACCCGGATATGACCCAAGTCGTATCAATTGCTGCAGATCACGGTGGTGCTGACGATTGTGCGGACGGTGACGCGGCGCGAGGGCGGCCTCTACTTCATGCTCGGTCTCAGCCTCGTCGGCTTCGTCGTCCTCGAGATCTTCATGGTGAGAACACACATACACACTGACGGATCACACACACACACACACACACACACACACACACACAAGCACACACTCACACACAAGTGTACGCGCACGCGCGCCCCGCACGTACACGGTCACGCGGCCCGCAAGCACAAACGCGCGCGCACACACACACACACACACACACACACACATACACACACACACCACTCACCAGGACATCACCCTGACCAAACAACGCAGATCTATGTCTCAGATCTTGTTCGTGCGGCTGGGACCCTGATCCCGATCTCGACCCTGACCCTGACCTCATGCTCACCTTGACTTTGACCTTGACCTGACCTCCGGTGATTCCAGATCCTGTTCGTGCGGCGGGGCGAGCTGCCGGCGGGGAAGTCCTGGTTCCTCTACTTCGTCGGGGGCTGCGTACTGCTCGAGTCCGTCTTCACCGACGTGCTGCTCTACCAGTAAACTGAGAGGCGGAGTCCAGCCAAGACCGGATCCGGAAACAGGGGCCCACGGACTCTCGAAAACACTTGAGGCGGATCCAGGGTCTCCAGACTCCTTAAATTTATTTCCTGTGTGGACGTTGAAATTTGATTTTCAATGTTTCAGCAATTTGGTCTCTTTCGGTTGGTTGTGCAATTTTATTCCTGGATCCACCCCTGCCTCAAACGGATGTCTTGTCTGCGACGGTGGTGGCAGCGTGAACGTGAAACTAAGCACGATGACGTCATGCATGGAGACGAAGCGTTGTCCTGGCGACGCAAACTCGACGAGCCAGGTGGATTTTCTGTCGGAAACTGAATTCGTGAAGACAAACGTACAATTCAGTCACTTGATGTCATTTGCCTTGTGAACTGAACACAAAACTCGATTCTACTTGGATTTATTCGGGGCGCAGCATCGGTCGACACATGAAGACAATCGTGTGTGTGTGTGTGTGTGTGTGTGTGTGTGTGTGTGTGTGTGTGCGCGTGCGTGCGTGTGTGTGCGTGTGTGTGTGTGCGTGTGTCGGGAGGGAAGAAACGGCGAAACACGAAACGAACCGCGCCGTTGTATGTATTTCAGAAATTAAGGTTCTACCCTGTTCAGAAAATGTAAACTTCTCGTTTGAGACGGAGAATGCCTTTGTGAAAATACTTGAGAGGAACAACTTGATTTACAATGGACATTTGTGATACAGGAAGAAAAATACGTTTCATACAACGAAAATGTTTTTGTGCTGAGTCGTTGCACAGGACAGACAGGGATCTCAGACTTGTCAATTGCGCGCACCGTCGCTCGATTCCAATCGGTCCGTCTCACACCCGGTTCAAAGCCTCTGAGCGCTGTAAGCCTCTGATAATCCGCTGTAGCTGCCAAAATAGCACCGCTGGTGTGGGAGTGTCTGTCCGAAGCGTTAGATGGGGGGTTGCCCTTGTCACGGAATTCCCAGTTTACTTGCTCGTGCAGTGCGCGCGCGAACGCAAAATTTTCGAGCTGCGGAAACAAAACGCCAGTTCACCCGTCAAAGATGCAACTGGTGTGTGTGTGTGTGTGTGTGTGTGTGTGTGTGTGTGTGTGTGTGTGTGTGTCACTGTTCTGTGTAAGACGCACAGAAAAGTGGTTCTTTTCCCAACACGTACAGTGCACGTACAACCTGCTTCAAACAAAGTCACGCGACATTTACAAGCACTGCGCGTGCTTGTGGTCGTTCCTTTCGGCCATTGAATCGGGTCTGCACGGTCCACATCTCCATCTGAGCCATTCGCAAAGTTCCTGATGGCAACACAAACAATGCTGACAGTGCGTGATGGGTTTTGGCACAATAATTGTCGAAGATCACACAAATATTGGGGTGTCAATCAAGATGACAATGTCTGCCTCGTGTCCTCGTCACTTTGCACTCAGAGGCACAACTCGGCTTAATTGGCTCATCAAAAGCTGAGGATGGACACAGCTAATTGTGGCCCATTTGAGGAACAAAAGATCTTGAATACTGATCAAGTTTCTGTTGATTGATCAATCTGAACTTCGCGCATCGTTTGAAGCGAAATTGGCGCCAATGCGCGCGCGCCACCGTTACGCTTCAGATCTCGGCGACTGCGGCCCCTCAAAGGATCGTCTGAGGCAGACAGGGAGGCGCCCGACGTCTTTAGCTAAACCATCTCAACAGAGAAGGTATTGTTGATTCTACAATGTAAACTCGTCTTTGAAATTAATTTCGATTCTCTGTTTCCTTCGATTGATGTGTCACCGAAAAAAGATCCGGGCTGCATTTTTACTTCGAGAATGACACGCAGTGGACGTTCGTTTTGCTGGAGCTCCGATTCGAGTGACCATGAGATATTCTCAGACGCTTTAAAACTCAGGCCTGCTCAGCTATGAATTTGAGTTGGATAATTTTGACGTCTGTCTCACTGATGGAATTTTATTTTGCTCACTGTCAGACGGACAGTGGGCGGCCGGATAGGAACCCGCTGAGCGGTGAGTTTTCACTCAGTGAATTGCAATTTTTGAAAAGGAAGGTTTTTGTTTTTCACGCAAATTGTGTCGAAAATCTGCCTGAGGACTTTTATTTACTCAAAACTGACTCAAGGATTCACTTCGTGGTTTGTGTCAAAAACAATCAACTTTGTGGCCAAAGGAATGTTTTGATGAAGGATCCATGGAGAGGGAGCTCGGGGACTTGTGTATCAATCCAAGTCGGAATTCCCTTTGTAGTCGCCCCCTGATAAAATCTTGAATTCTGGACCGACGTGGATTGCGGGGGAGGGGGGCACGGGTGTCTCTTCTCTCTGCCTGTGCCCAAGACTGAAACGAGTTTCTTGATGGCTGATCAGGAACGCCCGGAGTTCTACTGAGGGACATTCTCGTCGCAGTTCCTGAACGCAGCAACAGACGGAGAGGCAACGATCAACCCGGAATGCAGGTGAGTCCATGAAGATATAGCTTGGTAATTTTTGGAGAAAAGCTTGTGAGTGTTTCTTGTCGCCCATGTAGAGTTGAGTGTGCATCTTTGATAGGGTTCTCTTTGATTTCAATCAAGTCGATGGACGTCCGTGAGCTGCTGGCGGCACTGTACGCGCATGCGCAGACCACCGGGACCGCGCCGGTGGGGACAGGGACGACGGTCGCGCCTGCGGAGGCCACGGGGCCCAGAGCTCCCGGAGCCGGGGCAGTGGCGGAAGGGCCCGGGGCGGGGGCGGCGGCGGCGGTGGTCTCCCCGGGGACGGAGTTCCTGCTGCGGCTGTACGAGCGGCTCCGCGCCGGGGAGAGTCTGGGCGACGCCTCGGGCCACCGCGCCCTCAACCACCGCGCCGACACCGTCAGGACGTTCGCACCAGCAGGTAACAACTCTCATGACACTTAGCGGTGGATGGGGGGGGGGCGTCGGGAACCGGGATAGAGGGGACGGGGGCGGCCGGGGCAGCGAGGACGGGTGGCCGGTGTGACGTTCGCACCAACAGGTAAACTCGCTCTGAAGACAAACAACGGCAATCGCAAAGACGTCAAACAGCTTTGCACTCAGGTGCCCACCGCGACGCACCCGTTTCTTCTTGACTGAAGGTCAGGTTGGCACAGACATCTGTGGGCCCGCCATCCAACATACGGAGGATCAGAAATTATCAAAATCCCGTTTTGCTTGCAGCCTCTGGGGACGTCGAGATCAGAGACGGGCGGCTCGAGGTGGAGTTCACGATGACGTCACTGTCACCCGGGGAGATCCCGCGTCTCGCCGAGCTGAGGCTCCCGCCCGCCCGCCGCCCACGCCCAGACTCGGGCGAGCAGCCGGAGCGGACGCCCAGACCCTCCGGACAACACAAGCTCAGAGTCGTCTTCGTGGGTAACGACGGGGAGATTCTGAAGAGGAAGTCCTACAGGTGGGTCTGTTCTGCGTCCTTTTGGACTTTGACGGCTTTGTTCGAATTGGTGCATCCAAAAACGCCACATTTCCCGTCAGGTCCAACGATCGCTGATGGATTCAGTATCGGGGGGGGGGGATCTTGATCTCAATCGCGTCTGACCCTTGGAGGCTCAAAATAGCGGAGCGAGTAGTTTTTTCGGTTTTCAGGTCAGGGTTCCCAAGCCCCCTCCCCCATGTCGCACTGTTGACGAACTATCCACAATTCGATCAGCCGATTCATTTTTTGCATCCTCTATTTCGTCGCCCTGTCGCAGGGTTCCGTATCATCACGACTCCGACGCGGGAGAAAACGTGTACGACATCACGCCCATCGTTCAGGACGTCGCGACGTTGGGACAACGTAACGTCACCGTCAGGGTCAGCCTGAACCTGCAGCGCAAGGTCAACAAGGTCACGGGTCAGCGCAGGGAAACGAGGTCAACGTCGTCCAAGGTCACGTCGCGTCACAACGCGCTCCTGGTGGTTTTCAGCCAAGACAAGGCGTTCTTCAAGCACTTCTCAGAGCTGGTGAAGAGACAAGAAACTCTCGCCGCCCTCAGGGCCCAATACACCAATTTTCAAAACTCACGCCAAAAGCGATCATCCAAGAAATCGCTGTGCGAGATGCAGGACTTGTACGTGGACTTTGAGAAGATGGGTTGGGGCGAGTGGATCGTGTACCCGAAGCGTTACAACGCGCGCATGTGCGCGGGACGCTGCCCGACGCCCGTCGCGCAGCACTACGAACCGACCAATCACGCTGTGATGCAGGCGCTGGCCCGCCTGGTGGCGCCCCCTGGTGCCGTGCCACGTCCGTGCTGCGCCCCCACCCAGCTGCACCCCGTCTCCATGCTCTACTACGAGTACGGCGAGATCGTCGTGAGGCACCACGAGGACATGATCGTCGGCAAGTGCGGCTGCCGGTAGCGACGCGATCACGTGGTTCCGGTCACGTGACGTGGGATTTTCACTGAATGGAATTCAAGTCACAGAATGGAATATTTCTCCAGCACGTCAGCAAAATAACTTTGCAAATTGTTTGAATTCGAGTTGTCGTGGTCGGGGAGACAATGCGCGTTGAATAAAGTTGTGAATGCCAAAACACAGATGTTCACTTTTCAACATACAAAACCTAAATCTGTTTATTCCTAGAGTTGCAGGCAACCAGTGTGCTGATACAAATTTGTGCAATGCAAAGTTCAAGTTTCGAGTTCTTTCACTTCTGACAGCTGCACCATGTGCACAGACACCGACCCAATCTTCAGCTGATTTCGATCATCCCGAGCTCACGTGATCCGACACTGACACACCTTAAGCTTCACGGAAAGACCAACACATTTATCCCGTACGACGCGCTGTTCTTATTTTGCTACATTTGACACAAGTACTCACCATGTGACGCTCTGACGCTCACCAAATGTGTTCGCGTGACGGACGAAACGAAAAATCTGCAACACGCATTTCGCGTTTCACAGCGCGTGCGACGGGACAAATCTCACGGTCACTTCCGGAAAACCAAGTCACTTCCGGTTGCGTTCTCTTCCGAGAAGCTGATTGGCTGTGACGAGCGGACCAGTCGTGACCCTCGCGAAGGACAGAGATCAAACTACAGGCAAGACAACTGGTAATGTAATACCAAACGGAACGACACAAGGAACTGCGCTTCGGAAAAATTACCCCGCCCCTGTCAATAATGACGACAGAGTTTCACACTTGAACGAACATGAACAGATCTGCATGTGAAATGGACTCGATCAATCATGAACAACAATTGACCGCGCCACCTGTTGGGAGGGTGTCGACATTCCCATCCACTGTCGTCACACCTTTTTCAAACCATCATTGCAGAAACAGGCGGAACTGGGTGCTGCATCCAGCTTGAGAAATTTTGGCACAGAGAGAACACGCTCCTCACAAATAGAAGTGACGACTCACTGCCGTTCACACACACACACACACACGCACGCACATACATACACACACACACACACACACACACACACACACACACACACCTCAACGAGGCACAATGTTGTTCGTTCTCCAATGCTCATTCCTCTTCGGAACCCAAGAAAAGCGGTCCATGTGGAAATTCCAGAATCTTCCTTCGCACTTCCATGACTATCTGAAGTTCCCATTCCTACCAACAAGTCACACCAGGCTTTCTGCACAAAATATTGGCAATGTCAGCACATCAAACTCAGTCAGGTTTTCCAGAACGCCTTTGGTCTATTCCAATCTGAGGGATCCTCACAGAATCCACGCGTTCCTTTCCACTGTTTGAGAGGCAACACAAGTCAAATGCTCCAATAATGCTGAACCAGTCTACAGTCCCACTCTCTCCACAACCCTGTGCTTTGCACACGTGGAACACCTCCAGTTCATTCATCACTTGCCAGAGAATCCAATACTGTTGGAGTCGTAAGTACATTGCCTGCTAACCGCGGCCAGCAATCGGCTCCGTGGGAAGCAACCGGCTTCGCGCGCGCACAGCAGCCGGCTTCACGGGCAGCAACCAGCTTTAACTGCTCAGATTTCCCCCAGAACCGGCAGCTTCGTCAACATGTCTGCACTCACACTCTTTCGGTTCGCCACAGCGAAAGCAGCTTGACTGGAATTCACTGGACAGAACACCACTCAGCCGGCGGAATGGTCCAGCTGCTATTACCAACAATGACGGAACAGTGATCCACATCCACAAATAAGTCTCTTGGCCACTGAGTTCACAGGTGAAGCCGGCTGGCAGATCCAGCTGACAAAGTTATTGACGGAGCTGGCTGGTAGATCCGGCTGTTGGGTTCAGAACTTGACTGAGCCGGCTGTTGGGTTCAGAACTTGACCAAGCCGGCTGGTAGATCCGGCTGTTGGGTTCAGAACTTGACTGAGCCGGCTGTCAGATCCGGCTGCAGGGTTCAGAACTTCACGGAGCCGGCGGGGAGGCTGCTGTTGCAGAGTCGATAATACCTCAGGTCGTTGACGAACCGGTGAATACTCTGTGTGAACGATGGCAAGTCCTGAAACAAACACCATCAACCTTGAGAATGGTCAGACATGCGAGTCACGTGGTCGTCCAGACGACAAACGACGTGGACGAGCGAAATTCTGGGCAGTTTGTTGTGTCGAAAAGAAAATTACTTGACACTACCAGTCTGGGTTAGACCTTCCAAGAGCCATGTCTGCACGTTGCCTCTCTTTTTGTTTGATTGTTTGACGCAAAACCACGTACTTTCTCGAGCTTGAAGTTGGCGGCGAGCACGGCCTTCTGATTATCGTCCAGCCCCTCGCACGTGGTCAGCAGGTGCGGCAGGAAGTTGGCGTAGAAGGCGTCGAAGTCGACGGCGGCCATGTTGTAAACAGCGACCCCTATCTCTTCCTGCAGCAGGTCATGTGACTTGTGCACGAGCACCTGGATGAGCACGCTGAGGAACTGCGCCAGCATCACCTCCTTGAAGATCCGCTGCAAGGGACGAGCGCGAGGGTCAGACACGATATCCGCGGAGCTACAGTGAGCGATAAATGCAGGAAACGCGAAGCGAACCCACTCGCCAAACTAAATCACTGTGGCTCAGTCGCCGTGTGGCGTTGACGAAGAGCAAGTAAAAGGACAAGTCCAGCAATGGCTCATCATCTCCTTTTGGAAGCTACCTTCCCACCCTGTGGCACAGCTGCAGTTTTGAATGGAGGCTTCCCACCCAGTGGCACAGCTTCATTTGAGGCCCCCTGCCCACCTTGTGGTAGAGCTTCAGCTTCGAGTTGAGGCTCTCGAGCGTCTCGAGGTTCTGGCGGAAGACGCCGATGTCCGGCTGGAGGAAGGACTGTCCGAAGGCGCGCATGATGGCGGTGAACTGAGCCTCGTTCTCGACCTCCTCCTCCCCGCCCTTCATCAGCGTCAGCACCGAGCCCTGAGGAACAAGGACGCGCTGAAGACAGGCGCGCTTGTGTGTGCAAGTATTGTGTGGTGTGGGCATTATTTGACCAACAAGAGGACATCTTGGGATTTGAGAATGTCAGTATCCGTGTTGTCCTGGATGTAACTATTCAGCGTCACCCTTGCGAGCACAATAGATCGAACATAATTCTCTGACGTTGGCTAAATTTTCTGAGTGCACGTCCGTGCGCTGATGGACGCGTCAGAAAGAACGTCTGCTATTGGCCGCCGCGCCTCACTATCCACTGCGCATGCGCATTGTCTCTCACCCTGAAGAAGTGTCTCCAGTTGTTGTGCAGCAGTTGGTGGAGCAGCTGGTAAAGCGTCGGCTTGATGTCCGGGGACGCGCGCTGAAACCAATGTGAACTGTGAGACAAATGCGGACTAGTCACAGCGTCGTCTTTGCCAGAAAAATTGCACGTATCAGAAAGAGAAGCAGAGCCTCATCTGCACGTGTGTGTGTGTGTGTGTGCGTGTGTGTGTGTGTGTGTGTGTGTGCGTGTGCGCGCGTGCGAGCGTACCTGTGTATGTACGTGCACGCACATGCGTGTGCGCACCAGTGAGTGTCCGCATGTGTGTGTGGTGTGTAGTGAGTGAGTGTGTGTGTGTGAGAGTGAGAGACAGCGTGAGAGAAGAGTGAGTGAGTGAGTGAGTGAGTGAGTGAGTGAGTGAGTGAGTGAGTGAGTGAGTGAGTGAGTGAGTGAGTACCCGTCTCACCTCGGCGACGATCGGGTAGATCTGGTCCATGCAGATGGAGATGATGTTGGGGAGGAACGCCTTGAAGGCGGAGCCCGGCTCCTGCACAATCACCTGCAGAATCGCCAGGAACCTGCAGCCGAGAAGCACACGAGCGCGTTACCATGGAAACGAACACAATCGACACCAGAAATGAGAAGAGAAACTGGTTTGCAATGTAAGAAAAGCCCCCGTTCGATTAAGCGAAGTGAACGAATTTGAGAGGCAATCAGCTACCACTATTTCGTCCATCGATCCAGATGGACCGATCGCCAAATCGAACACGACCCAAATCAAGCAACTGATCAGCAGGAATTGCCCTGCAGAACAACTCACTTTTCGACGACCTTGACTCCTGAGGCGGTTTCCTGCACAATAATCTCATTGAGTTGATCCCTGCAATGGAAGCGACAGACTCATCAAACGCTGATTTATTTCGTTCGAATACAAACGCATTCTTCGTCGCGCAAAACACGGCAACTGAATTTTGGACACAAGTCAAGCGAATTTAATGCGAATCCCCAGTGCACGAACCCCTGCAGCGCGCACACAGCGCCCCCTCACCCTGACCTGGTGAACCCCGCCCCCTCACCCTGACCTGGTGAACATGGTGATGAAGGTCTGCAGCGTCTGCTCGGTGAAGGCGACGCCCATCTGGACGCGGAGCCCGCGGAACAGCGAGAGGAAGAAGCCGAGCATCACGTCCAGCACGCCTGCGAACAGCGACGTTGTGACGTATCCCGTGACGTCCAATACACACACACACACACACACACACACACACACTTCGCAGCCCACGAAACAGCGACAGGATGAATCCCAACATCACGTCCAGCACGCCGGCAAACAGCGATGTGCGACATGATGCCATTGTTCAAGGTGCACGTGCAGGCAAACGCATACAACCGCACGTACGTATACACGCACATGCCTCGCAGCCTGACATTTGCGCACGCTCACACCCACGCACACCTGGTCAGCTGAGTGCGCGCACGCATACTCACACACACGCACTCACGCACCTGGCTGCCTGAGGTAGAGCGGGAAGAGCGCGAGCGCGAGCTGGATGCAGCTCTGCGTCGACTGGTGGCACATCTGCTTACTGCGCACGACGCCCTCTTTCGTCATCGCCTCCACGAGGTCCGTGAGGATGTGCAGCGCGCGCTTTATCACAGGCTTCGCTGCAAGAGAAACACGTGGTGCTTCCATAAAACTGGAGATATGCATTCCCCGCGTCGCACTCGGAGACTCAAGGGACACGTTTGTTCGTGTGCACGTCTGTCCCAGCACACGCCTCATGTGCCAGGTCATCAAACACACTCTGGGTGAGTGGTGCCTGGCTGTGCACACTGAAACACAAACGGAATTTCACCCCATTGGCGGGTCACTGATTTTGTTGCGTCGTGTTCTGCATAGCGCCCAGTGTACCTTTACCTTTACCTCACAGACACGAAAGGACCACGTCTCCAAGCGTTGCCACGCAACCCCCACGTGACGCGAGCTCCCCGGCTGTTGTTACCTTCTTCCTGGAGGAGTTTGTTGTCGGACAGCGCGGACACGGAGCCCTCGAGCTGCAGGAACTTGGCGAACAGCTGTTTGAGGAAGGTCACGTGATGCGCTGCGCGCGCATCCCACTGCTGCGCGTCCTCCGGCAGCCCCGGCCACGGCAGCAGCAGGTAGTTGGAGAGCGACCGGTACACCAGCAGCTGCACCTGCAACCGGCGAATGGCGATAAGTAACCGGCGAATGGCGATGAGTAACCGGCGAACAACTATCAGTAACCGGCGACAAGGAGTGATGAGTGATTGGTGCAGAAGAAAGAACCACAAGCGACGAAACAGCATCGAGCAGTCCCAAAGCCTTTGAATGGCCAACAGAGGAGCAGACAGAAAGGTACACCGCAAAATCGACTGAACGTTAAGTGCACGGCTGCACCAGAGTGCCTTGCAGGACATCACACCCGAAATTAGCGATGCCAAAGGCCTGTCGGCACTGCACACCGGCACGGAGCCAGAGCGGAGTGCCTCGCAGCGCGTCACACCGGTACGGCGCCGCTTCGTCTCACCTCGAGCGGAAGGTCCGCGACGGACCCCTGACTGACGTCCGAGTAGAGCGTCTGGATGGACGGGAGCTGGAGGATGTAGGCGGGACGCACCGTCGTCATCACCGAGAGCACCAGGTGCGCCGCCGAGTGGCACACCTTCGCCGGAACCTGCGCAGAAACGTGCGCAGACGTCAGTGTGGGGGCAAGGTGGGACAAACACAGGAATCAATGTCACGTTGAGTTGCGTGGTGAAGAGATTTGACACACAAATGTGATCTGATTCCTGGCCAGAACTGAGCACTGTCCCAGCAAAGATTCACACTTACCAGACCAAAACTCATGATGCTACACAAATCTGTGACGAAACGCTGACGTGGTGTGTGTGTGATGCATGTGTGTGTGCACGTGCGTGTGGGCACCCCAAGAACTACATGTGTGCACCCCAAATCTGTTCGTTGTGTGTGTGTGTGTGTGTGTGTGTGTGTGTGTGTGTGTGTGTGTGTGTGCGTCCCCTGACCTGTTTGCTGAGGAGCGGGAGCGTGGTGTTGAGGATGGTGTTGAGCAGCGTGATGCACTGGTGCTGCTGCTCGCTGTGAGTGTGCGACTCCACGTAGAACTGAGACAACCACGACACGTTCGCCTTCACCGCCGCCAGCGCCTGCGCGTGCCTGCAACACGTGACAGACACGTGACCAACACGCACGGACCAATCACAAACCGCAACGGGCGCGCAGACGCTGCCCGCGATGCGTCACATATACCCTCGTTCTTTATCAACAGGAGCAAGAAGTACACGTGTTCGTGTGTGTGTGTGTGTGTGTGTGTGTGTGTGTGTGTGTGTGTGCACGCGCTCACACTTCGGTGAAGTCTGCCTCGAGCACGTTGGCGGCGGACGTCTTCACTTCGTACAGCTTCATCTTGGCGCTGTAGGTGCACGCGCCGACCAGTCTGCGGGACAGAAACGCAAGGTGAGATCAGGTTTCCCTCTCACTCACTCTTACTATCCTTCTCTCACTTTCACCAAATGAAGGTGCACCCGCGGGCCAGTCTGCAGAACACACATGTCAGATCAGACACAGCAGAGAAGTTTAGCAATGTGTCACCAAACATTGCAGCAGGAAATGACAGATATCTCCAGGTTCTCGTGGGAAAAGACAAGAAGCAAAAGACCTTGCCCCACAAACTGCACGCACTCACACTTACACACTCAAAACACTCCACTCACGTTCGCACAAACACACACTATCTCCACACACACACACACACACACACACACACACACACACACACACACTGATACACAAAGACACACACACTGAAACACACACACACGCTCTTACTGCCCCAACACACAGACCCAACACAGACACTAGCACACACGCACTTACTTGTCGACGAGCGTGTGTGCGTCGTTGAAGCGCTTGATGAAGTGAGGACCGATGAAGTGTTCAGCGAGCCGCCCGATCGCCTGCAACCGAACCGCAAAATCATCTCTGAGGGCGACAAGCCTTCCAGAAGCATTCACTTGAAGATAGCCGGCACTGAACACACGGTGCACACTTCGCTGCGCAGTCAGCCGTTGTTCAACGCGATGGAATAAGCTTTGTTCGTTCCGTAGGTAGGTTGATGGCTTGTGAACGTCTCAATGACCACAGTGATTGAGGAGATTCTGAGCACTGGCGATGAAGACGGTAATAGTGACGGCAGACCCAACACACCTTGCACATGTACACACACGCACCAGCAGAAGTGAGCACAAGTCCCACAGTGTGCACGCACGAGTGAGGACCGGTCCTGCAACGCGTATGTAAACACACACACACATCTGGATGTGGAACACACACACACACACACACGCACACACGCACCTGCAGCAGTGAGGAGAGGTCGCGCAGCGCGCAGTGCAGTTTGCGACACTCGTTCTCCGCGGACACGTTCAGCTTCCGGCCCTGCGTGCCGTTCGACACGAACGTCTCGAGTCGCGTGTACGTGTCCAGGTTCTCCTGGAACGGGCCGTACTGAAACACAAAACGAACACTACGTCAACACAGGAAAACAAGATCTCACCCGAACCAACTCTGTGTGTGTGTGTGTGTGTGTGTGTGTGTGTGTGTGTGTGTGTGTGCGTGTGTGTGTGTGTGTGTGTGTTCACCCGAGAAACGCCACTTGATTTGTGCTGCGCGGATATCACGTGTCCTAATGTCCCACGTGAAAAACAGCTACGTCACGCACGAGAAATGTTGACGTCAGGTGGTCCCCACGTGACGTCAAAATTACCCACACATGAAGACAAGAAGTCAGAATTGCCCACAGTAACAAGTTTCTACCTGCAGCATCAGAGTTGAGGTCATCTCGTGACGTCATAACGTCATGGTTCTCACGTGTGAGGAATTTTGACGTCACGTGGCATCTCCTTCGTCACGTGTGCGAAACTGTGACGTCACGGGAACTCACCACGACGGAGAAGACTTCCTCCGGCATCAGCTCTGCGATCTTGGCGATCGTCTCCAGACACTGCCGCAGGTAATGCTGCCATTCTGTCTCGCTCTGCAAGAACAAAGTCCACCTCACACGATGACGTCACGTGATGTCCCACGATGACGTCACAATGATGATGATGATGATGATGATGATGATGATGACGTCACAAGCGACATCGTACGATGATGAACAGCAATAGATGCCGCGAGAAAACGCTGATGACAATCATCCCAACACCTGCTCGGTTCCCACGTTCCTGCTTGCGTCACCAAGTGCGTCGTCAGAATTGCTGACGTCATCATCGAGTTCAGAAATGCTTACGTCATCGTCGAGCGTGTCGTCGTCGAGCTCCTCGAGGTGCGACTGGTTGTAGCGGAACTGGATCTTGTGGAGGATCTGACTCACGAGTGACACGAACGCCTCCTTGTACCTGAGGGAAAAATCACGAGAGGTGATATCGATGGTTGTGTTCGATTTCCGACTTTCACTGAATGCTTGTGGCTGCGTTGAGTGTTGCTATCACTTTGAAATAATTCGATTGGTGAGCAAAGCGGAACTGACGGTGGCGACGTGGACATCCTGCACAACTTTGATGATGCGCATGCGTGTGCGCATGGCAGCATTGAAAACGGCAGCGAACTTTGTCACCCACTCAGCGTCGCTCACCTGGAAATGGTGTGCGCGTTGTCCTGTGTGCGATCATTGATGCGTGTGCTCAGATAGTCCAGGAAAACGCCCCAGATATCCAGGCAGCTGTAGAACCCTTCGTGTGTTGGCTGCGCAAAACAAGAATGTTGGCGCATTGAACACAGGCGCGCAAGTGCGTTCATTTTGTGTAGCTGCCAGCCCAACCCCCAACGTCACATATCCGCAAGGTTGTACGCTGACACAAATGCCAGAACATCAGAACACAACACAGCTACGCCCCTGTGTACACGTACAAAAGACCCTCAGATGTTCTGTAGAACAGAGCAAACGTTATCGCCGTTTGCACGACCTGTGATCCCTATTTCTCCAGAGAGAAACTGGACGGACCTGTTTGAAGGTGTGTGTGTGTGTGTGTGTGTGTGTGTGTGTGTGTTGTGTGTGTATGTGTGTGTGTGTACAAGTGTGCGTGCGCGCACCTGTTTGAAGGTGTATTTGAAGAGGAGAGCGAGGAACTCGAGCACGGGGAACTGACTGTTGCTCTCGAAGCGGTGCAGGTGGATGCTGACGAAGAGGCGCATGAACTCCGTGAACTTCTCCACGTAGCTGCAACGAAACAAGAACACCGATCGGTGCAGACACACGCTCCGAGCTGAAAGCATCTAAACGCTCAAATATCAACTGCGTTTTGCAGCATCTCAATCCTTGGGGGCGTAAATTTGTTCTCAATTTCCACACGATGGATGCGACGTTGTTTACGAATCAAACGCTCACACTCGTACACACCACACACACGTGGCACACATATGAAGGAGAAGCAGCTTCAAAAAGCCAAACACACACTGCTTCTCAGAACACCGGTGATTGTTTCCAAAACTCGCGCTGATCCGAGTTCAAAATTTTCCTCACTTCTCATCCAGGTCCTGCAGCCGGTTTCCGGTCGAGTTGGACGTGGTTTCCTTGGTAACGCGCTGCAGGAGGTAGAAGGTCTGCTGAAACATCTGCAGCAGGAACTCCTCGAACTCAGCCGGGACGCAGTTCTTGGCCAGCAGCTCGTTGATACAGCACATGGCGAGGACGCCCAGCGTGTGCGGAGTCGGGGGACCCGTCCCGAAGCTGCTGTTGAAGCTGCCGTTTCCTACAACGAGACACGTGGTTCGGGCGTCCATTGGAATTGAGGTTGAAAAACAGTGATTCGCCCCACATTCCGTGGCAAACACATTCACACTGTGTCCTCTCGGGCACATCAGAGATGGGAAGAGGGGCCCTGGCCCACCAAGAGAGTCTGATTTCAACTTCGAGAAAAGTACGTTCGACCCTGACCCTTGTCAACCCACCCAAGCCTTGCCCATTCTGTCTTGGGTTCTGTTTTGGAGAAAGGTATCCAAGTCTTGAAAGTTTGGAAATCGGTACACTTTGATTTTGACCCGATCGCATCGACGCCAACAAATGGAACTGAAACAGACTGGTAGTGAAAGTCTATCGCTGGGGAACCTGTGATTTGACCTTCTTTTCTACACACCGTCGAAGTGGGAAATCATCACCAGGGAAGACAGGGGAAGCAGATTCAGTTGGTGTTGACCACCAGGGAGCGACAGGTGTAGTTTTACTCACCGGCAGGGGGCGATCCGTGCGACGTGACAGTCGCGTCGCAGCCGAAGCCGGCGAAGTGGAAGATGGTGGAGAGAAGCGAAGGCGTGATGGTGCTCGACAGCGGGATCCAACTGCGGCGATAAAATGTGACACACGAAGCTGAATTCAACAGGCGCTGAACGGAATGAGTGAACAAAATGCAGCACCCACTGAACAGACGTTAGCACACCGAGTGGACGTGAAAAGACGTAGGATACGACTGGACTGAGCTCGCATTGCGGAATTCCTTCACAAGATACAGCTGATGTTCACGCTCGCCTCACACTGTGTCACGTATTGTGTTCCTGTGCAAGTCAACGAGTACTGCGTCGACTTGCTGACGCAGGCCCTGTCCACTCACAACAGGGACATCCAGTGGAAACGAGATTGACTGACACACAGAACGAGCGTGTTCGCCAGTGTGAGATCCGCACTTATTGCGCTGAAAGGGTGTGCATTGTACATGGGCTCGAGTTTATCACTGCTGTAACATGATCTCAAAACCCAAGACCGTCTGCAAATTTTGGGGTGTGCACTGCACACGAGAACGCGGTATTGAGTGATTTCGGTTCGCACCTGAACAGGTGAGACAGGCAGTTGAGGCAGAGGACGGCGAGTTGATGCGAGGACGAGTCTAGCGGCGGCAGCGCCTCCGTCTGCACCCGCGACTCGGGCGACTTGAACATGTTCACCAGCAGCGAGCCTGCGCCATGAAAACATCACGTGATTGGATCCACCAGCATTGAACACGTGAGAAACACGTGCTCATTCGACGTGGACATGCAGGAAAACATTCCTCTGTTTGCTTTGTTTTGACGACCAATAACCAACATCCTCTCACACATCACACTCCTTGTTGGTTCATATCCAACCTCGCCCCCACTCCTGTCGCGCAACAGCATCCCAGGATTCCCTCGCCCGAGTCTCTCCTGTGCGCTGACGACAGAAAGGAGCGCGCGCACCTGACAGCGGCGACAGCTTGTTGAAGAGCGGGAGCGGAGAGTGCAGCGCCGCCGGCGGCGGGGCGTTGAACCCGGTGTCGGCCGACTGCCCGTGCGTCGGGGACGGGGGCGGCGTCGCAGACACGAGGTGCTGGTGCTTCTCCAGGATCGACTCCAACACGTCTGAAACACGGTTGTGACGTCATTATTTTTCGCAGTCCTCAATGCTGGGGGGGGGGAGGGGAGGGGGGCTGGCGCCCAACCCTCAATCCAGCCCTTGGAAAAAAAGGCGGAAACTAAGTACCCCCTGCTCCCAACCTCCGTTCTTTGTGTGTTGGTCTCTCCCATGCAAACGATTTGGAAGCTCAGAACAGAACCCCTCCCCTCACCCCCTTATCACAGAACCAAAATCGGGTCGTGGAGTAGCACATCCACCAAGCGGCTGTGGTTGACTGTGCTCAAGTCGACCAATAACTCTTGAGAGGTAAAACGGCCACAGCTGAAGCGATCTTACTGTTGAGAATTCCCAGCACGTTGGGAACCTGCGCCAACAGCAGCTTGTGGAGCTCGTCCTTGCGCGCGATGCTCAGGTCTTCGCGCGGACACGCGAGCTCCTCCGACGTCGTTTGCAACAGGACGAGGCCGAGCGCTGCAGTGTTGGGCTGCTGCGCCAGCTGCAGAAAACGGAATTTTTTCAACTATTTTCCTGACACGCAAACACTGATTCGTGAACTGGTCGAAATTGATTGTTCGGCTACCGCGACAGCTGAAGAAAATGTTGTTTTGTTGCAGCTTTATGCACGACAATCAAACACGAAGCGAAGCGAAAGGACCCTTCAGTCGATACAAGTAACGCGACAGTACAGCGATGGACCCAGGACACGGTCGAGAGCCGAGCCCCAAATGGGGGGAGGGGGCTTCCACATTTTTCGCACAGGATGACAAAATTTTGTGCCTGTGGTGCACAACAGGGCGACAGGGTGAAGCTTGTTTTATTTTTTCAGAGGTCAGGGCGGACAACCTAAATCCACCCCTGGCCAGAAGCAAACGAACCTGGAGAATACTGGAGAAGAAATCCGGGTAGAAGTGCGGCCAGTCGAGGCGTCCGATGTCGACGACGAGCTTGACGATCTTGTTGCGGATGTAAGACGGGACGCGCGCGTGGTGCTGCAGCAGGTGCCGGTTACACGCGCTCCGGATCTCCATCTTGTCCTGCCCCGCCAGCCCCACCCACTGTCGGTTGATCAGGTTCTGCAAAGAAGCGCGTCAGACTGTCAAACAGTGACAGAGAAACAGCAACGGCCCAGCTCACTTTCTCAAAAGGAGGATGCATTGGCATCCCTTGAGCTCCATGTGTGTGTGTGTGTGTGTGTGTGTGTGTGTGTGTGTGTGTGTGTGTGTGGTGCGCCCGGCCACGTGCGTGCGTGGAAGAGAGCAATGTGAACCCTTCTTTCTGACTGAACAAGCCCACCGAAGCCTCACCTCCAGCACGGTCATGCAGTACATCATGACGTATTCATTGCCGGTGTTCGTCAGGTAGTAGAGCGAGTGTTTCCACGCGTCCCTCTGCTGACTGAAGTTGTTCAGCACCTCCTCTGAAAATTTAGCCCAACACTTCGAGTTGTGATTTGGCTGTTGTACGTCAAGCTGTTGTTCGATATTTGTGTATTGTGCCAGTTGGCTCGTAATTTACGGTGATACCAGACTGTGAAACTGAATGAAAAGTTTTTCCGACCACACAACTGAACGAAGGAAGAACACAAACCTATTTGACGTTTTCTTTCGTTTGTCGTTCTCCCGTCGAAGAACTCGGTCATGAGCGCCTCCAAGGCACGAAGCGACTCCTCATCCGACGCCTGCAAACATGAGAGGAACAGAGTTGCTGCAAAGTGAACTTGACACCCTGACTCGAGATTCTGCAAACATGGTGCATCCGGCGGACACACCCCTATTGTCATTTGGCATGGGTAAGGTCATGTTGAAGCTGTTCGAACCCCTTGCTCTTCTTCACAGCAATGGAAAGCAAACGCGGAATGGGATGTTCACTCCAGTGGTGCAATCTCAGTGAGGTTTGTTAGCCAAGGGTGTGACCAGCTTCATTCGATTCAGAAACTTCAGTGACATGGAGATCGACATGTCTGATCTTGGGTTGGGTTGCGCAATGGACGTACGGCCAACTGCGACGCCAATTGGGGACCGCAGGTCCCACATTACATGTATGACCTCCACTCGGACCAAAATAAAACTCTGTCTCGACTGCAGTTTCACAAGGAAAAAACGACTGCCGACTGACAGGAAAAGTGACAGATGTGAAGAAGGCGATAATCTGACGTTGAAAAGTATCGACGGAATAAAACGATTGAAAGCAGTTAGCAACAACAAGTTTGTGCTTAACAAACTCACCATTTTGCGTTTCAAGGATTAAATCCAACAATTGTTGCAAAAAGTGACAACAAGCCGTGTTATCAGTAAAAATTTGCAACTTTCTCGGCTCCGTGCGTGTCCATCGACCACCATTTTGTATAGTGCATGCTGGGTAGGTCTACAAAATTGCTAAACTCAAAATTTACAAACATTTTTAACCTTGAGGAAGTTTTTACAAGAGGCTTTGTGATATTCATGTATAATGGAGTTTTTGGATGTTTGGTAGAATATTGTGCATGAAAACCGTCTCTTCTTGGCGGGTTGAGCGCGCTCTTCAGTCCCTACTGCAGTCTGCTAAACAAACATGGCGTCCAGATCGCTGATCACCCGAATAAAACAAGTGAAGCCGATTCTTTCTCAGGACAAGGGAGAAGCAAAGAGAAGAGTCATCAACCTGTACAAAGCCTGGTACCGACAGGTGCCATGGATAGGTATGAGTTTCACTTCACAAACCCGTCCTTGTGTGAAAGGAAAATATCCAAACGGTGGTTTGTTTTCTGCTATTCAACTCTCACTCATGACCTTGCAATTCAAATCTGGTGACAATTTCGTCCGTCCACACAATCCATTCTTCACTCACTGTCGTTGTGATTGACTTGGCTCAAACTTTGGTTTGATATGAGAATGAGGTGTGAGCCATTTGACAAAACGCGATGCACTGTCCGCCGTCACAGCTTCACAACGTTGACAACCGTGACGATTGAGCAGGATGCACCTGCTCACAGCTGACGACGTAGCGTCCTTGTCGCTCGTGTCACTTCGTGTACAGGCAGACCTGTTTGTTGCAGCAGAACAGAACTCACACAGTGACGCTTCACTCAGTGGATGAACTGTCCCTCTTTCAGTGCACACGTACGACATCCCAGTGACGCGTGCGATGTGCTACAAGAGACTGAAGGAGAAGTTCCAGGAGCACAGGAACGTCACTGATCTGCGGACCATCGACATGCTGGTTGTGAAGGTGAAATCAAGTTTCTTCATTCAGCCCCTGTTGTTGTTTCGATGACAGTCATCCAACTTGTTCGAGCCCGTGTTCCAACACACAAACTCATAGATTTAGTCGTACTTGGTGTTCTTCGGACGTTCAAACAGAGTGAATCTCTTTGTCAGGTTTGTCTCTGAAAGAACGATTTGTTGTGTTGCCAGTACTGTCTGCATGTCACAGAAACGCATCTCAGTTGCGCCTTGTACGTCTCAGAAACACCCAAAACTTGGTGGACAATCGTCAGGGAATCGTACAAAATGACGTGTCCTTTGTGCCACACCCGTTGCACACTCCTTAAACAACCCATCGTTCACTGGCGCGTTACCGCTTGCGTCCGCTCAAAGCGTTTTTTTTTTCCGCAAGCGAAGTGACACAGGCAGTTGTGTGTCTCAACTGGAGCCGCCCTTGCGTGCGCTGACGCGTCACTCACGTGCAATGACGCCGTGGCGTTGCGCCTCACAATCTTGACGCTGACGTCGTGGTTTCAGGGTCAGATGGAGCTCGTGGAGACGCTGCACTGGAAGCAGAAGACGCACGTGATGCGCTTCTTCCAGGACACCGTCACGCCGCGTCCGACCGACTTCCTGTCCAAGTTCTACGACGGACACAACTGACGAAGCGCGGCGTCGACTGCGAGCAATACAGACTGTTGTGGTCACGTGACTTTGTGAGGGTTTAGGATTTGTACAGATGGCGCATGTCTCCAGTGCGGTAGATTGGTGACGTTTGTAACTGATTTGGTGGAAGACGTCAACCACGACTCTGCCGAATCCAACGTAGCAGGACAGACCTGTGTTGTTTTGGGACGATATCAATGTCGTGGAAATCGTCTGTTGCGCACAAAATGAAACGAACATTGTGCTCTTCAGGTTGGAACTGTTTATTTCTCGAGTTTTCGTGGCAAAGTTTCTGAAGCATTGATAACAAAGCGTGACTCCTCCCTCGACGGACGGAATCAGGACGCGGCAGCAGATTCGAACTCCTGCAGAGAGAAGAGCAACTCACTGTGAAACACCCATTGGGGACAGGCCAGCGACGAAAAAATACGCCCTCCCACAATGATCGGGAAAAGGTCGATACGCAATATTGAACGACTGCGCGTTTTGAAATTTCCAGATATGCGTTGAGATCCAACTGTGCGACGGCAAAGAATGCAAAGAAAACGTGGCGCTTGTGGAATGCGTGGTGAAATAAAGGCTGGTTTCGCGCCCATTTCAACCAGAGTTCGTTCTCACCTGCTTCACGATGTTTTCCATGAGCAGCAGGGCCTGCGCGGACATTTTCTTCGTCTCCTGGTCAACGTCGTTTTCCATCACATCTGCAGAACGATGTAACAAACGGCTCAAAGAAAACCTGCGTGTTTCGAATCGTCTGACAACGGTTTGTGAGTTTTGTCCAAGGAAATGGTCTCTTCTAAGTCGTATTGAAGCAGATTGGCGCCTCTGTTGACAGCCCAACAGACAGCTTGTCCGATGCTTCGTCTACACCAGAAAGTTCTGGACCCTGGTTCTGCATTCACACACAACCTGACACTGAGTGGAATTTGGATCCCCTCAATTTCAAGGGTTTTTTTCTGCGCTTGGCACTCCTGGGGAATACTACGTCTTCTCGACAGCTTGGTCTGCTTGTGCAGAACACGGCAAATCACGCACAGCCCATTCATTGCACAAGAAGTGACGCGCATACGCGGTGGGACCGAGACGCACCTTGGAGCCAGGCCTTGGCCTGCAGGGCGTCCGTCTGCAGGTCCGTGAGCAGGGTGTGGGACGGCACGGCCAGCAGCAGCATCGAGAGCGCGAAGATGAGCGCGCGCCGCACCGACCTGCAAATAAGCAACAACGCCGTTACCCCGGTAATAACGCCGCGACTCCGGCAACAACGCCGTGCAGCGACCAATAACGCTCTGGCAACAACGCCAAGCACTCCGCAACAATGTGGTATCGCAGTAACGCCAGCAGCAACAATACCAAGAAGCGTGTTTCAACATTGCCACAACAGCAACAACGCCTTCGCTCTGGTAACAACGCCGTAACTCCACAACACTTGCTCCGCAACAACGCCACCATTCCAGCAATAACAACGCCGTTGTCCCGCAACAACACAATCACAACGTCACACTTGCAACAACACCGTCACGTCAGCAACAACGCCTCAGCGGGTCCCCGCGTGTAAAACGACGACGAGAAACGACTCAGCACTACTTACGGTTCTGTGTGGTACTGCAGCGCCCAGACGAACTCGAAAAGCGCAGCCGCCATCTGGGGCACAATCTGGAGACAAGAGAGAGAAACCACGTGAACAGGCGACTCACGTGAGTGATTCACGTGACTGGTGCGATGAAAGAAAATACACAAAGCTGCAGCGCAAGAAGGCGTCAGCAACTCACAAACTCATCTGCAGATTTCTGTTGTCCAGATCACAGTTTGGGTCTCAACCATAAACCTTTGTCTTAGATCCGAAAACACCCACACACAGTCCAGCTGCCTTTGACGCCTGCAAATTAGCCTGTCCGAACCCAGGAGCGCGCATGCGCTGAAACTGACCGGGGCGTGGAGCGCGGCGTACACGACGATCCCGAGCGAGTGCAGCAGGCGACTCAGCACCAGGTGATCCCCGCCCAGCAGGTCCAGGCACGGCTCCGGTCTGAAGCGAAAACTAGACTTTCAAGTAGAGAATCAGCCGCGGGCAGCGTTTGTCCCAATCTACCAATACCCCAGTCAGAAAATGGCCCAGTTGAAATTTTTTTTTTGGGGGGGGGGGAAGTAACCAGGACAATGTCCGAGATACCTTAACCCCGACAATGTCCAATTTGGAAATTTTTTTTTTTGTGGGGGGGGGGGGGGTAAACCCGACAATTTACGGGATACCCAAACCCAGAAAATTTGGGTGATAACCAAAACCGGAAAAAGTCTGTGTTATAAAATTTTTTTTGTGGGGGGGGGGTTACCCCGC
>JAAUXT010145571.1_pt1 | contig 24378 bp, 26 predicted proteins | sample 7278171 | NCBI WGS metagenome assembly JAAUXT01 (sample SAMN14350112, study PRJNA611818) | marine sediment metagenome | isolation source: surface marine sediment (1.8m) | place: French Polynesia: Moorea | collected 2018-08
CCTAACCACCCCACCCCACCTAACCCTTCACCACCCAACCCCAGTCACCCCACGTCACTCCACGCTCCTTCACATCGTAATTAGATCTACGCCTCGGATTCCGTCACTTCCTTCACTGTCGCCTTTCCTGTTGAACGCACGGCGTTTTCTCGCTGATTTTCAATGAGACTCTCAATCTTCTCAAGACGTCCATCCAACTTGGTCAGCTCGTCCAGCCTCCCCAACACAGTTCTCAACGTCTTCACCAAAACCACATTGCTCTCTCGTACTTTCTGACCTTCATCGATGTCGTCTTCAAAGACCTCCCCAAATTCCAATTCCCACCGCATCGTTTTCTCATCACTGGAACCCAATTCTCCCGATTCTGCTGAAGGCGGGCCTTCTTTTTGACCCCAAATCTTGGCTCTGATTTCCTTCATCTCCAGCTCGGTCAGTTTCAGGTACCACCTGCCAGTGCCTCTGCTGTTCTGCTTTGACTTGACGTTGTTCTGCGCCTGCGCCTGCGCATGCACGCCCTGTGCGCATCTATTGGACTCCTGGTCCTGTCGCAGTCGCTCCTCGCCGAGACGTCGGACGAGTCGGTCAAGCGCGATTGTCTCCAGTTGGTACTCCTCAAAACTGGAACGAAAAAAAAACCACGACGGTTGACTCTGGCACTTTCAGCAGTGCTCATCTGATGCTGCGTGCATGGAAACTATCTCTGAACGTTACTGAAGGTCAATTTGAATTTTTGAAGGTGGACTTCACTCCTTCACCGTCTTACGCATTGAAAGAGAAATCTGTGATCGAGTGCACAAAACCATCCAACACCACAGCCAGTTTTGGACGTCCGCGTGACCTTACAGCTTCACGTACCAGCTGATGTCACCCCAGCTTCACGTACCAGCTGAGGTCACCCCAGCTTCACATACCAGCTGACGTCACCCCAGCTTCACGTACCAGCTGACGTCACCCCAGCTTCACGTACCAGCTGACGTTACCCCAGCTTCACATACCAGCTGACATCACCCCAGCTTCACATACCAGCTGATGTCACTCCAGCTTCACATACCAGCTGATGTCACTCCAGCTTCACGTACCAGCTGACGTCACCCCAGCTTCACATACCAGCTGATGTCACCCCAGCTTCACATACCAGCTGATGTCACCCCAGCTTCACATACCAGCTGACGTCACTCCAGCTTCACGTACCAGCTGATGTCACCCCAGCTTCACGTACCAGCTGACGTCACCCCGGCCTCCCGTGCCCCCGCAGCACCGTTGCCTACAGCCGCCGTGGCAGCTCCTGCAGAACACCCAGGAAAGCACGTTCGCCACTTCCCGAATCCACAGCGCCTGATTCACCTGCAAGAAGAGATCAGTCTTAGTCAATTTACACCTTGCAATTCAATGAGCATTTGTTGTCCTTTCTTTTGATGGTGCTTGCGATGAATAAGGCGCAGGAAACACTGGACGTCCTGGGACAAGCCAGACTCCTCTCACCTGGTGCTGTCTCCATCCGGTCCCCTTCGTCCCCGTGACATTGGTCAGCGTGGTGCCCATCATGGCGATCAGCATGTTGAGCAGAATCAAGGCCGACACTACTCCGTACCCAATGAGCAAGGCTCTCACCCAGTAGTTCCCAACATGGTGATCTTTAAACAGCTCTGCGACACCCTGCATGTGCTTCAGGTCCGTGTCCATACCAACCGTGAACACAACCAGCTGAAAGGCCACTTCCCATGAGGAATTGAACACTGGATGACCTTCCAATGAACCTGTGGTGAGGTGGTGGAGGTGGACGTTTTGCAGAAGGCGGAACTGCAGCTGTATGGCACAGGCGAAAGCAAAAGTGATTGTGAAGAAGAAAAGCATGAAAGGGATGATGTCCTCAAGAAAAATCACCTTGAGGGTGGAGATGAAGTTGTAGATGGGGCTGTAAGTTCGAGCAGGCACCAAGATAACGAGCCAACCAAAGAGAAGGCCAACTCCCTTCAACCAAGCATATCTGTAGTGGTTTACATTGTTTCCTTGCGCAAGTATGGCGAGGGAGCAAGCAGCATACACCAAGGGGATTATGGCCTGGATTTGATCTGACAAAATCTCAAGCAGCCTCGTGATGTAGTTTAGAATGCCCATATCCTTCGTGTCATCCAAAAAGTAAAAGGAAAACAAGCCGTGGAAGCAAGACTTTTTTTGATCAGGTTGTTTGTGTTGCCGTTGCTGTGCAGAAGTGAGTATTTTGTTACGAATTCGCTTGACAACCTTACCGATGAGTATCCCAGCTGCGCAAAGGAATATGAGTGAAGCGTAGATGCCGACGAACAAATCAAAAGCTCTGTGGTCTGTAGATGGTGTCAGAATCCCGGAAGTAGTGCCGTTCTCCACCAGAACAGAGGACTTGAGCTCCAGTTCAGCGAAGATAGTCCCTAAGATCATGATTATGGAGTGCAAAATAAGCCAAGCGACGCTGAAGAACTGGTACACGTTCCACTGCCAAGAAGTGAGTTTCCTCAGGGGGATTCCCTGCAGGATGGGAGTTGATTTTAGTGGAGGCTCCACAACAGACAGGGTTTCCACCAGGGTAGAGCTGCTTCCCTTCTCCAGCTCTCTGCTCGTTTTTGTTGCTATTTTCTGGATGATGTCCTTGTTTGTGATTGCGCTGTCTTCTTCTTGTCCAAAGTACATGTTGTTTTTGTACTTGATCTCAGCCTTGTACTCTGGGCACAGATTGGTCACCTCGATCTCGTACTCAAACTTCACGTTTGTTTGATCAGCCCTGGTGACGAACACGTCCTCTTCCGTCAGCATCACGTTCACGCAGTCCACCATGCCCAGCTCTGCTCCGTACTGCAGCACAGACAACCCGTCTTTGTTGTCCACACAGGATCTCAAGAAGTACAGGGCATCTCTCCTGAGCTCAAAATAGGCAGGAGAGTCCTTTTTTGGCAGTCCTTTTATGCCCATATGATAACACCACCAGGTGACAGCCACCTCCACTATCTTCCCCCAGACCGTTCTGAACTTTTTGCACTCTTCTGTGCCCCCTCCACCTTCAAGGTAAACCTGTTGTAACAAGTCATGCAGAGGGGTGTGGCCATCTTGATCCTGGTGAGACAAGTCTCCGCCTTTTTCCACAATCTTTTCTATCATGTTCACAAAACCTTTCTTGCAGGCAAGATGCAGACAAGTCTCTTCATTGCTTGTCTCCTGGTTGATGCTTATATTCCGTTCCAACACAATACGAGCGAACGCTTTTGAATCGTTTCTTCTTACAGCGTCGTGCAGCGGGGCGGATTCACTCGGGTTGTGGTGCAGCAGATCGTCGCGTATGCCTGAGCTGGAAGGAATCTTCTTCAGCCGGTGTGGTACAGAGGAATCAGTTTTCTGTCCCATCGTTTGGTGGTTCTGAAAGTGGTTCGTTCGTTTTGTTGCCCTTTTTCTTCTTTTTCTGCCGTTTTTTCCCTTGTTTCTTTGGCGATCGCAACATGTTCTTCAGTTTTTTACCAAAGTGACTTCGGCGCTGGAAATTAGTGAACACAAAGACATTTAATGTCAAAAACAGGCACAAAAGAAGAGGCAAAAGGGATCCTTGGTCTGTTGGAACGTAAAAATAATATCACACAAAGTTGCGATGCATCCAACACAAATCATGCATGTAAAAGCTTCACTGTTGTTTGATGATTTGTTGTACATTCGAAATCTGACAAAACACAACACTGCTCTTCCGGCCCACGTGTGTTCGACTGCAGTTATTCTGCCCTGAATTTTTCGCAATCACCCAAAACACAGACACCGCGCACTCACCACGATTTTGTCGGGATCATACTCGTCGTACTCATCCGGCCCGTCGTCCTCTTCTGCTGACGCGTCCAACGGTGACGGTGACGCCATCTCCTGCGTCACCGGCGTCAGTTCGGGCGCGAACAGCGTTCCCGACATCGCACCCTCTTTGACCTGTTTTCAAACAAACGTTTGTACGTCGTTTCTGATTGAGAGCTCGCGAATGCAATGCTGAAGTGAGTCAGACCCACATGTCACATCGCTTGCCTCTCCTCGCCTCAGTGCGTCTGTTTTTACCCAGTTAAAAAAATTTTTTTTGACGGGGAGGGGTTGCGGCTGTGGACTTGGTGGTCCCCCCTGAACAAAACAAATCACTAAACGTTTTCTCACGTCCGTCTGTCTTGGGCTTGTGACCCGCTCGTGCAAAAAAAAAGAACTCTTTTGTGAAAAAAGCAATTTTTCTCTTCAGATTTCAGTTGGCTGGAGTTGTGCGGAAGCAGAATTTGGAAATTATAATCAAGTTCCGTCAGGAGAGCAAAAATTGTCTGGATTTCGAGCTTTTTTTGGGGTGGGGGGGGTGCCCACATTTTATTCTGTGATCCCAAATCGCCAAAATCAGGGCAAGAAAACGGACAACGTCAACTCAGAAATTGATCATTTTGACACCACACATGCAGACGACGGAAAATCTGGGAAAAAAATGTACATGTAACAAAAATACTTACCTGCAGTTCAGGACGCAGTGTTGGCGTGGCGCAGGTTGTGACGTCTCGCGTCAGTCTGAGCCTCAGGATGCACGACGCTCGCACTGCTCAGCGCCCACGCTTCCAAACTGTGGCATTTTCCTGCTCTGATTCGTCTGGTTTGGGGGAGAAGCTTGATCATCAAAGTGTTTCATTTCGTTGTGACAACACCGTCTCGTGAAATCCTCTCAACTCACGTCTCAGCCAAGATTTCCAACCTTGTTGTGCGAAAATATACCTCGTGTTTTTCTCACACACACACGCACACACACGCACACACAAGATTATTTTGTGGAGGCGAATGTTTTCATCAGGACCTGTTCGCACGCAGAGGAGGTCGAAGTGTCGGCACTGGATACCGCGTCATGCCGTGACAACCAATCGTGCAGTTTGTTGCCATTTTTGGTTTTACCCCCTCCAGTCAGAAAGACCAGAATGTTTTTTTGGCTTCTCCCCACACCCACCAGAGCAACAGGAAATCGCAGAGCTCTCAGAACAGAGCTCTGCTACTGCAGGAGGCACCAGGAGCCACGTGACATTGACCTCAGGTCAGTAAAGTCAGTGAGGTCAATTCTGAAGTTTGGTCACCTTTGTCTTGCACGCTCCCCCCCCCCCACGAACTCGTTCGTGAAAGTTTTTTCTTTCTCACAACGAAGAGAAATCATTCCTGTTCACCCAAGAAAGCAAAAGTTGGGTCAACAGGAGCAGAATGTTCTCGAAGTTTCACAAGACAATAAATCAACGAACATAAGGATAAAAAGTCCTTCACGCATAGTTGTGCCTTTCTCTCCTTGTTGCACAAGATAAGGCAGTCGCATCGTTGCGGCAGGCTGCGTGTCGGACTTTTGTTGAGTCAAGGTCGAGACTGATTGATGAGGAAAACACCACACACTCGGAGACTTGATGATCATGAGCACAACTCCCACAACGACGCAAGACCACTCATCAAGTATCAAGAAGGAATGCTTCCATTACCACAAACAGTTCGCACTACAACAGCAGAGATTCACCACAAGAGACACAAGAGGGGATGCAGTTTCAATCTTTTTTCAAAAAGACGCACCACAAAATTTGCTGGTCCTGGAGTTTCACTGCTCGTCTCCAGAGCGTTGAACAAACCAACAACAAAAATGACCGAAGGGGACAAGAAATCGTCTGCGAGCATTTCGCAATTTTGCTGGAAAATGCCACGACCCCTCAGGATGAGCGTCAAACTCAAAACGACTCACGAAAGATTCTAGAACACGTTCTGACCATAGATCTGCAAATTTCCTCTATGCCACAAGCAAAATGACCCTCCACACGCACATACACGCACACGTGCACACAAATACACACGCTCACACACACACACACACACACACACTTGCTCACACATGCACACACACACTCACACACACGCTCACACACACACGCACGTGGACACACACGCACATGCACACATACCTTTTGTATTGGCCGTGGGCAGCATGCACTCACACACGCACACACACGCACACACGCACACACGGCCACGGGCAGCACATACACACACACACACATACACACACACACACACACACACACACAGAACACCACCACAGCACCAACACCAGGTCTTTGATGTTCACCAGAGTTACTCACAGAGGACAATGTTCATGACGTCACTTTTGAGGGATTCCCCAAGGGATGCTGACGAGCATCCCTGTCATGCTGTCCCCAAACTCGAACGCCTTAATTCGTCAGTTACCGTCAGCTACCGCCATCTGGTGTGTAAAGACATGCGCTAACCAGCAAACATGTGATAATCATCCAATGACCGAGTGCGCCACCTTTTCTGACCCATCTCTTGCGCAACCCACGCGAAGGTCCAAAACTGCCTTGATCTTTCCTTTCTCTGTGTTCACTCACCCGTGAAGCCTGCACGCCTGGTTTGACGCACGACGCGTCCAGTGTGAAACAGGCTCTGGAGTTGCACAGATCATCCGGATTCATGCACCCAGGATCGCGAGAAGTCAGCCCGGAGATTTTTATCTTCAATTTCACCGCAGCTCGACGTGCGTGCTCCACAGTGCAGGTTCCCCTGGTGCCCCGAAGAGGAACCACACGATCCTGGCGGCACCTGCACGGAACCATAAAGGGTTTTCACGTTGGTGACGCGCGCGTCAAAAATTCATGCCCGCGTCAAAAATGTGTGATCGGTCTGGACCGATAATTTGACACTCTCCATTGGGCGTCATGTTGAATTTTGATGCTCGCATCAAAAATTTTGACGCCGCCCAACCGCGCGTCACCAACGTGAAAACCCGTATTCCCGCACGCACGCCACTGCTAAAAAAAGTATCACCATCTGTTGTGTCTCCCAGCAACAACATGACGTCAGATAGACCTGTACGTTTTGACACTTTATTGGCGTTAAGCAGCACACAGGTCAGTGATTCCATTTCAAGCGCGGACGCATTGGTCAGAAAACATGTACATACAACACACGTTCATTGTATCTTCAAACAAACATTAAATTGCTGTTGCCGACAAAGGAATCTCAGGTCAAAAAGGTTTTGTCCTTGACACTTAATACTTTAATACTTTATACTTTATACTTATTACTTCAGACAAATCAAGTATTTCCGCCCCTTGCATTGGGACTTGCAAAAAAAAAAAAAAATCACAATAGATCACAAGGGGGGCAGCAACCGGAAGGATCCATAGGATCCGCCGTCGTGCGTCACTCGGGCAACACTCAACACTCGAAAACGAGGCTCGTCGTCACAGTTTGGACAGTCCGTCGCGTCTTCCGTCTGCGTCTTCTGTACATTCAGGGTCTTCCCCAAGGCTGCCGGGCTTCACCTTCCGGTCAACAGGATGACGTCATTCTGAGTCTCGTCTTCACGCGTCAGACTCCGGCAGGGGGCGCGTCGCGTCAGACTCCGACAGGGGGCGCGTCGCGCCAGACTCCGACAGGGGGCGCGTCGCGTCGCCCTCGCCTCGCTCCGGCTCTGCTGCTCGCGCTGGATCCGCCTTCTCTTCCCGATCTTCAGTGATTCCAGCGGCTTTCTCGAGTTTCTCAAGACGCGTGTCTAGCTTCTCAAACTTCTTCAACACAGAACTCAGAGCCTTCATCACATCACTGTTTGCATTCAACTTCGCATTCAACTTTTCGTCTAAATGTTTCTTCAATTGTTCTTCCGTGGCGTGTTTCTTCATTTCCTCCTCCATTTTCATTCGTTCTTCTGTCGCTTGTTTCTTCATTTCTTCCTCCATATTTTTCATTTGTTCTGATGTTGCAAGGTTCTTCATTTCCTCCTCCATTGCAGTTATTCTCTCCATCAGATCACTTGTCTCTCCTTCTGTCTTTTCTTCCTCTTCGTCCTCGTGGTCGTGGTCGTGGTCATCTTCGTCATCCTGGCACCAAATCTTGGCTCGGATTTCTTTCCTTTCCAACTTGGTCAGTTCCAGGTACCACCTGTTGGTGCCGCCACGCCCAACCTGTGTCGCAGGGGTGCATCCTGGATTCTCCCCACTGCGCGTCTGCGTCACGTCACTTCCGGCAGCGTCCGCGTCTCTGATTGGCCCGAGGTCCTGACTCAGCATCTTCCCGCCGAGGCGTCGGACGAGCGAGTCGAGAAACACAGAACCCCACTGCTTTTCATCGCGACTGCAATATTGAACAAAACCAAGGTGGAAATTATTTTTTTAGAGAATTGAGCCACTTCACCAGCACTGGACCAGGGGCAGGTCAGACAGGAATCATAAGAGACCCCAACCACAGATTCCCTGAAATGTTCCCCAAACTGTACACCAATCTCAGCTGTGCCTTGCTTGTACAATGAGCTCATGTAAGGTTTGGTAGCAAACAAAAATGTCGCTTCTTGTGTGCTGAGTTCAAACGTACAACGAACGGGCTCCACCGCGTCGCTTGGCTCGGCCGCAGCATCGGACGACCCAGGATAGGGCCTGCATCACCTCCCGAATCCACAGGGCCTGGCGCACCTGCAGTGACAATGTCATTTTGTCAGAATCTTTGCGTGTGACTGCGAGTTTTGTATTTGAGACATTTGTAACCAGCAAATGTTCTTGTTGCAACAAGGTTTATTTTTTGTTTTGCCTTATGTTAAAAAATAGAAGGAACGGAAAGAGTTCTCTTGGTGGTAACCTCCTTCATGTCCTCTGCATTTTTGCGCATTGTTCCAGATGTCCAAACCAAGTACGAACCCTGCACTTGTCTCACCTGGTGCTGTCTCCATCCGGTTCCCTCCGTTTCCATGACAACAGTGAGTGTTGTCCCCATCATGGCGATCAGCATGTTGAGCAGAATCAGCACAGACAGCACCCCATAGGCTATGAGCAGGGTGCGGATCCAGTAGCCATTCATTGAGTGTTCGTTAAACAGGTCTGAGACACCCTTCACATGTTTCAGGTCTGTGTCCATACCAATAGCCATCAAGACAAGCTCATATGTGGCTCCCCGGATGTTGTGCAGAAGGCCTGGTAATTCTGTTTCGCTTACACCCTGGGCTACAGACTTGTTGACAAGAAGCTGGAACTGCAGCTGCATGGCGCAGGCGAAGGCGATGGTGATGATGAGGAAGAAGAGGAGGAAGGCAATCATGTCCTTGAGGAAGATGAACTTCAACGTGGAGATGAAGTTGTAGATAGGGCTGTAGGTTCTTGCAGGAATCAGAACGATCAACCAACCAAAGAGGAGGCATGCTCCCCTCAGCCATGCGAAGGTGTCCTGATCCATGTTGTTGCCTTGAGCCAGTATCACTGCTGCGCTGATGGCAAACATCAAGGGAATTATAATCTGGACTTGTTCTGCTATGACCTCCATGAACTTCGTGATCATGTTCAGGACACCAGTATCCTCGTTGTCTTCCAAACATGAACAGGAGAACCAGCCGCACCCCTTGTCGTTTTGGCCGTTTGTGTCTGGTTGATCTGGTCGTGCCCCGAAACAGCTGCACACTCCTGCAGCTCCAGCTCTCAGTCGCTTGACGAGTTTTATCGTGGGTGTCACGGCTGCAGAAAGGAAGAGCAGCCAAGCGTAGAACACCAGAAAAATATCCAGGGCTTTTTGTCGGGAAGAACGTCCCAAAGCTCCTGCGGTCTTCTCCTTGTCCAAAGCAAAGGACTGCAGTTCTTCCTCAGTGTAGATGGTGGAGATACTCATGATAGCAAAGTGGACAATGAGCCAAAAGATGCTGAAGACTTGATAGACCTGCCATTGCCAGGCGGTGAGTTTCCTCAGGGGGATTCCCTGCAGGATGGGAGTTGATTTCAGTGGAGGTTCCATGGTGGACAGGAGTTGCACTAAAGTTGAGCCGCCATTGATGCCTTCGTCTCCCAGTTCATCTTCTGAATCTTCTTCCTGATTGTTGGTTTCTCTTTTGCGTTCCTCTCGGAGTTTCTTCCTCAGGACGTCAGTTGTGATGTTTTCGATGTCAGTAGCTCCTTGATACGTTTCAGCACTGCGTTGAAGCTTGTGAGATGTGTGCTTGTGATCAGCAGCTTCGTGAAGGCCTCGATACAGACTCTTGTCATACCAGATCTCAGCCTTGTACTCTGGGCACAGGTTGGTCACTTCGATCATGTGTCTGAACTTGTCATCATCACCGGAGCTCCTCTGATCCGCCCTCTCCCCATCTTTCTGAGGTGTCACGAACACGTGTTCTTCCGTCAGCATCACGTTCACACAGTCCACCATGCCAAGCTCAGCTGCGTACTGCAACACAGACAACCCGTCTTTGTTCTCCACACAGGACCTCAAGTAGTACATGGCATCTCTTCTCAGTTCTACGTACTCTTCAGTGAGAGGATTGGGTGGTTGTATGTTCAAATAAGTGCACCACCAGGTGGCAGCCACTTCCACCAGCTTCTCCCAGACCTCTCGGAACTCGTGACAGTGCTCTACTCCTTTCCCTTCAAGGTTGCAATGCTGCAATAAGTCATGAAGCGGGGTGTGGCCATCGTCATCCTGGTAGGACAAGTCTCCGCCTTGTTCAACAATCGTCTCCATCATTTTCAAAAGGCCCTTCTTGCAGGCAAGGTGCAGAGCTGTCTCTCCATCCTGAGTCTGCTGGTTGATGTCGAGGTTCTTGTTGAACTCAGATACCATGAACTGAAACATGTCTATGTCATCATTGTACACAGCAACATGCAGTGGTGTGAATCCTCTTGAGTTGAAACGATTCAGAAGACCAGGTTTGTTGTTTCCCAAGACTGAGGTCATCTTTTTCAGTCGCAGTTTGGTGGTCATGTGCAAGAGGGTCGTTTCTGCAGTATCATCGAAAAAGCTTGAGCAGTCTTTCATTGCTGGAAGAAAATGATGTTGCAGTGTTGCCTCGATATCGTCTGCACTTGTTTTTTCGTCCTTCAATCCTGCAGTGTTCACAGCAACTCCCATGAAGGTGCGGCCCTGGTTGTTTTTTTCAGACATCAATTGCTTGGACTTCGCGTTTTTTGGATCTGAACATGGAGGAATTGTCATCACATCAACTGTTTTTTTCAGGCAGTCTGAGAGAATCCCGTGCTTGGCTGCTTCATGCAGAAACGTATTTCCTTGTTGGTTGGTTTCGGCCAGCAGTAGAACCCCAATTTCCAGGTAAGCCTTCCCATTCAGAATCACGTTGGTCATTTTGGACAGTGATGGCTCCTTGTTCTTCGCTGCTTCGTGCAGAAAAGTGTTCGTCAGTTCGTTGTGTTTGGTCAGAAGATCAAGACGCTCAGGCCAGGCCACTGCATCCGCAATCAGTCTGACCACCTCGTGCCGGAGACTCCCGTGCTCGGCTGCAGCCTCGTGCAGAAAAGTATTCCCTTTGTGGTTCGTTTTGTTGAGCAGATCCTTGCACAACTGGTGTTCAATTTTCTTCAGGATGGTTTCAATCAGGTGGGTTGAGAGAGCATTGTTCTTGGCTGCTACATGCAGGAAAGTGTTCCCTTCTTCGGTTTCGGCCCAAAGGTGTGCGCTCACCAGGAAGCCGTCCTTCTCCAGGATTTCTCTTGTCAGCTCAGGCAAGAAATTCTTGGACAGAGCTGCGACATGCAGAAAAGTGTTCCCATCTTGATTTTTTCTCTTCAGCAACTCAATGAGATCTTCTGCAGTCAAAGCAGGGTGCTTCACCAGTTTCGTGAGGGTGGCCATGCTCTTGTCTTCAGCCAGGAGATGGAACAAGGTGTACCCTGTCTTGTTATTCTTCCTGAACATCCCCTCCAGAAGAAGCGTTCTGCCTTTTTCATCCTTCAGCAGAAACCCCCACAAATCTGACACAGAAGTGAAGAGCAAAGACGACAAATGGTTACATGTCTTGTCAAGAACAGAACTTTTGATGCCATTTGTTTGAAGTCAACAGCACAAAACAAGAGAATATTGGACTAATGCCAACTTTCAAAGTACTGCATTCTGATCAGTTTCCTTCCTGTCACCTTATCCTTGACAAAGAACAAATGTACAGACCAAATATAAACACAATTGAACACCATTTTCATAGAGAAAGTGCTGCAGACAACTTTTGGAAGAGGATGCCTATAGTGCTTCACGCTTGACCGGTACCAGCGCAAATCACCAAAAACTTCCAACCATCACTACTGTACCTTGTCCATCCCGGTGAAAGGCTGGCTCGCTCCCAGAGTCCATGTTGTCCCCTGCCTTCGCCAGCAACAAGAGCACCTCACGCACGAAGACGCGCTGATCGCCGCTCACCAGGGAGAGCAGCGTCTTCCACGCAGACGTGCCTGCCATCAACAGCACTGCGCATGTCTTCTGCCTGCATGTGCATACCACGTGTCATGCATGTGTGTGTGTGTGTGTGTGTGTGTGTTTTATTTTTCCAATGCACCAGAGTTGAACCTACAGGTGCGGGGTTGCTTGACTTTGTGAAAGGTGCTGTGAGGAACATTTGAAGCTTTACTGCGAAGCTGTGGTTGAAGGTACAATGTTCAGATGGACCATGACGCAGCCATGATGCAACAAATACTTTCTTTTTTTTTTACAAAGCCCTCCACACAACGAAAAATAACCAAAGGTCAATGCTGGATCTGGGACCGATTCCAATTTCTAACCACAAGAACAGGTACCTGATGTCTGCATCGGGAATGGTCATGACCCTCCAGCCCCCCATGTCCAGCAGCAGCCTCTCTGCCTCGGTGCCTCCAAACCCAGAACGGGGGCCCAGCATACAAGTCAGTGCCGTCTCTCGAGCCTTGGTCGGAGCGTGAATCATCTCTGTACTCGAACCTAAAAGGCAGTTCCACAAGCAAGGAAGCCCAACACCAACGTCACAAGAGGAAGGCCGGTGGAACGAAATGGGGAGACATCCCAAAAATGGAACACTGCTGCTCGGAGATTGCTCACCCCTGTCTGGCCATTTCCGTGCCTCCGCAGAACCTCAGCAACACCCACGTGGCCTGTGCACAGACAGAAACGTTGCAGTGTGCAGAGCACAACACGATTGAGAATTTGATTCATAATCGAACACTTGTGATTTGTGTCGCAAGGAAGTTCCTGTGGCAAGTCACCTTTCAGAGGCAAAGTCTCACCCAAGGGGGCTCGAGTGGCCCCAGTTGCCCCGGTGCTTCAAAGTATTTGATGTCGAAGTGCCAACTGACGGATCAAACTGTTCAAACCCTTGTTTTTCAAGTTCAGGCGAGAACGAGGGATGTTACATCTAAAATCAAAGTTGCCCTGGAAAAAACTTCACCTGTTCCTCAACTTTTTGCATGAAGTGGCTCTGAAAAACTATTGGTACAAAGTTACATAGCCTGAACACCTGAAAGCACCCAGTCAGACCTGTGTGAACAATGTCGCTGCACCTGGGTCATCAATCAACGTTTTTTCCTTGCTCTTGAGCTGTCTCATCGTAATGGTCGGCGAACAAGAAGTTTACGTTTGAGCACTTTGTTTCAAACCTTCCATTGCGGCGACCATCAAAGCCGTCCTGCCGTTCGAGTCGACCGCGGCCACGTCCGTGTCGTCCAGCTCCAGCAGCCGCTTCACCTCCGAGAGGTCGCGCAGGCGCACAGCGTCGTGCAGCGGCGTCCCTGCGTCAGCGTTGCACGGGTTCAAAAGTGGACAAAGCACAACGGACTGATCAATGGCAATCAGAACAAAGATTCCAAAGCTTTGCGCCCGCCACTGGTCTTGTGTTACACGGGGACCCCGAACTTGACATTACATTTTGAAAACATTGTTCAATGTACCACAAAGGGATCATTGTCAAAGGAAGAAAACCTGTGGATTGATCAGATACTGTTTCTATCCTACCTGTGTATCCGTCAGGCAGCGGTTCTGCTTCCGGTTCCCCACTTCCGGCTCCTCCAGTCCCCTCCCCCATCAGCGGCTCTCCTCCCTGCTCTTTCCTTCCTTCGCCTCTTGTCTCCTTTTCCGCCAATTGTTCAGGTTTTGGTCCTTCACTTCCGGCTTTGTCTTCTGCCTGCTTTTCAGTTTCCGGTTCTTCACTTCCGGTTCCCTCTGCCTCCTCCGCAATCAGCGGCTCCGCTTCATCACCACCGGGATCCACCTTTGGTTCAAGAAAAAAAGAAAACAAGAAGACGATTCGCCTGAAAAGCGCGCGGTCTCCCACGAGCTCTGACCACGGTTCAGTTGGCCAGTCACAAAATTTCACCAGACAGATTTTCAGGACATTTTAGAAAATTTTGAAAATTTGGTTGATTTCCCCCCCCCCTCCCGCCGCCTGGTTGAGTTGGGCCAACTCAACCAAAAGTGACCACACATACAGACTGTGCGACTACAATAAACGCGCGTCCTGTCAGCAGAGCCGGGACCACGCGGTTGAAGACATTGCTCATGAGAACCAAAGACACAACGCGATGAAAATTGAAACGACGAAGCCAGCTCAAGTCAGCATTCTGGAAACAGAGAAGCAAAGGTCAAGCGAGGGAGACATTGGGTTGGGAACGCATGAAAAGTTGCTCACGCAACGTGCAAATGAATGTTGACGCCTTCGAATACACGTGCACACACGCGACGTGAAGCGAGACTGACAGATGGTATCACAAGAGGTAAAGTCTCTCGTGATGCGATCTGTCAGTCACGAACAGCGTGTTTACAACATCTTGTGCCCAACACCAACACTTGAAGTTGACCCCCTGACCCCAAAATCCAGTTTTGCCCTCCGAGGATCTGAAATGTCCTCAAGAATCCAGTGACCAAAAGGCTTAAACTGGACTGTAGACACTTGCTTTATTTTCCCAGGTGAGTTCTATACAAAAGCTATAAGTTATCTGCCCTCAAAAATGAAGTGCTTCTCCTTTCAGAGATTCTTTTTGTGACAATTGTATGTGGCCCCACAAAGGGAATTGAGGGGCAGGATCTCAATTACATTATATGGGGCAATTCAACCCCTGGTCTCAGACCATAAAGAACAAGTCCTTTGGTGCAATTGCTCAAGGCAAAGGTGAGACAAATCCTTGTATGAAGTCATGATTCAGGTAGTGGAGCTATGACATTTCTCCCCTCTTCAAGATGGATCCTCCCATTTGATTTGTTCAGGCCATAGGCCTTGTCACAGCAAGATGCATTCATATCTCTTACATATACTTCATTGTCAATGAGGTTCTGTCAAGCCACATCAGGGTGTACATTGAGAATTTTGATATCCTGAAAATAAGAGAAGCCTCATGAGGGCACACATAGACACAGATTACAAAGCATTTGTTGTCAAAAAGTATTTAGTTGTGAAATTTCCTTTGTGCTATAAAACAATATGTCAGCATATCATACAACAGGTTTTCTACAATGCTGCAGAAGGGCATACGTAAGGACTGAACTGTCTTTTTCTTGTTAGCATCCAACATTCATGGTTGTTGGTCCAAAAATCATACACAGCAGTGCTCCTAGGAATAATTTGTGAGTTCAGTTTCAAGTGATATGTCCATTGAATGTGATAATGTCAATACACAACAAGAAATAAGAAAGTGATCATGTAGCTTGTTCAAGTATGGTTTCCAAATGCACTGTTGTCTAATGAGAGTTCATTGTCACTATGTTCAAGGTGGTGATCATATAGTTCTGATAATGTTCAAAGATAGGTCCAAGGGTGATAGCCTGTTGTGGGAAGCTACACCTTTTGTAAAATGTCAATTCTGTGTCCATCACACCAACAGCAATATGATGCATTTGAGTTTTGTTTTGTCACACCAACAGCAATATGAAGCATTGTGGGTTCCTTTTGAAGCAAGTCAAAAATGGGTAGCCCATTGTGGGAAGCTACATTGTTATAAAGTGTCAATTCTCATTAACTATTCCACATCCACTACATCAACATCAATAAAACAATTCATCATGTGAGGCATCATGCTCTCACAGCCATTGTGGGAACTGGAACATCTCCAATCAAATCAGTACAACATTGCAGCCATTGTGGGAACTGCAACATCTCCAATCAAATCATTACAACCTTGCAGCCATTGTGGGAACTGCAACATCTCCAATCAAATCATTACAACCTTGCAGCCATTGTGGGAACTGCAACATCTTCAAATTACATTTTTTGACAGACAAATGTCTGCATCCAAACATGGTGCTTTGTGCTGTGAGTTCCAGGAACCCAACATGTTCATCCTGAGAACTGTGTTGTCCTGGTCCCACCCACCAGCCATGCACACCCATGATCCATACAACAAAAAGCAACAGCAGTATCAAAATATTTGGTAACCCATTGTGGGAAGTTACCAAGCATTCAAAACAGCAATACTCAACTACAGAGTGTCAGGATCAATTTCTCTTGAAAAGAAGCTCACTTCTTCTGGCTAGTCAGCCATTGTATTATTTTGTTCTTGCAATGGCAGTGAAATCTGGCAGCCTGAGAGCACAGGTGTTTTTGGTGATGGTGACATACCTCCTGCATTAGTCATAGATAAGCCATTTGAGACAGCTCAGTCCATTCCAATACAAGTGGCAGTCAGGTGGTTTTCATAATCCACCTGGCATGACTCCCAAGCTGTGCCATCAATGTCTGGATGTAGTAGAATGACTTCATCTGCACAGACTCTAACAGCAACATAGTCAAGCATGTCTGTTTTGGGAAACAGAAATATTTTCTAAATATACATACAAAAAAATAAGAATTGAATGGCCTGCATACAAACAGTTCAGATGACAGAGCCAAGGTGGCTTCTCTATTGTCTCTTGCAATCTTATGTCACAAAGTCTACTCTGAAGTCCTCCAAGTTTTTTCTGGAGGAGGTTTGGGGTTTCAGGAGTTTTCTCCACCCGAACCCTAGGGTTCATTGACTGGAGGGACATGGGTTGTAACTCAATTTCTTCCTTTGATGGTACATATTTCACAGCTCTGTCATGCTTGGGTTTAGTGCCATAAGCATGTGCTCTGCACCAGCAGAGATCAACACATAACCATAAGTGGGCATCAAGAATCATGTTGGGAACCTTGCCATCTGAGGGTGGTCAACCAAAATGATTTGTGAACCTCTGCCTCAATCTCTTCAATCTCTCAGCCAGTTTTGATCTTTGCAATTGGGGTAACATAATGTTCTTCCCCATCACTCAATTCATGCAGACTAGCAGCCTCTGGACTGCCATCACTGGCTTCTGGCTGATATTTGTCAGCAAGACTCTTTGCTGCCAGTTGCCAGCTGGCAAACTCCATTTTGGCTGCAATACTGTCCACATCAGTTGTGAGCATTTCAGCCAAGGTGACTGAAGTTGGGGAGTGGGCAGTGGGCACACTCTGTGCTCATGGTGGTGGTACAGGTGGTTCTATCCTGGCCATTACTGTTTATGGCTGAAAGTGCTGACTGCCTTGAGGAAGCAATTGCTCCTCATTTGTATCAATTTGCAATTGGACAAGTTCGCATTCCATCCAAGACTTTTACCATTTCTTTTGTACACCTATTCACACAACAGCAAGTTACAAAGTATACAAACAAAAATGAAGGTAGATACAGTGAGTAACATAGTGCTTCTTGCTCAGCTCACCATACTTGTATTGGGTGTTGTCACACTCCAATACTATCTGGCACATACCAGCAAATCAACACTGTTGATTGCTCAAGGCAAATGCTGTGCAGTTCCTTTGTCAGAACTCCAAAGGTGGGCTACAAGCCAACACCTCAGCAATCGCAGATTGTTAATATTTACAACTTGACACACTCATGCCTGTGTCTGGTAAACCAGTGCTCTCACACCCACACAAAAGGCAAAACCAGTGCTCTCATGCCCACACAAATGGCAAGACTGGTGCTCTCATGCCCACACAAAAGGCAAAACCAGTGCTGTCACACAAACACAAAAGACACAACCAGTGCTGTCATGCCCATACAAAAGGCAAAACCAGTGCTGTTGCACCCACACAGAAGGCAAAGCCAGTGCTGTCACACCCACACAAAAAGCAGAACCAGTGCTCTCATGCCTGCACAAAAGGCAAATCTATACCAGGACCTGTTGGTAATTGGTCTTCTGACAGTATCCTCTGTACAATGGGTTGTTTTGTTTTCCACAGCTCAGCACTGTTGCTACACTTCACAAAACTGTCTACACCACAAATCATGCATCTGGTGCACACAATCAATGCAGAAATTTGGAATGAACACCAGAGGCTCTGGCCTCCTCACAAGTCAGTATTACTCACCAACACACATCCATGATAATGGTAGAAAATTCAAAGAGTCTTTGGCCAAATTGTATCAGACAAGGGTTGATATTGAGTTGCATTTTTGAAGCACTTAGAGAAGTTGTATCAAGGCAAATTAGGACTCTATGGAAAGGTGAGACTCTCAGGATTCTACAACTAGTTCTGTTTCATTTCTAGCACATGCTGTTATGTTTTTTGTAGACCAAAAGATCTGAATAGTCTCAACAGATCCACAGCTAATTCTGAGGCAACATGTACACTGTCTGGCATTCTTTATTCAAAGAAAAATTGAAGACACTTCCCTGTTTTTGCTGACAATTTTACAGGAGTTCCTGGTGAAAATTGACAGAAGCTCCTGATGTGATAATTGCTGTCATCTGAGTCCACTCCTGACAATTTCTCCACAAGTGACAATTCAGATAACTCCAGACAAATCCAAACAGCAAAAGTCAAAATTTGCCAAAATAAATAAATCACAAAATTGTCAATATCTCAACCACCAGAAGGCTCACAGTGAGCTACCACCGCTCAAAATCTTCAGCATGAAGTCAGCTTGCTGAAACTGGTTCCATTTCAGCAATAGCGTGTATGGTTGCCAAGATATGACCAAAAGTGTCTGAGGTGCCCAAAGCAATCCTGGTCATGGCACCACCAGTAAAATGTCCTGTGGAATCCAGTGACCAAATGGCTTAAACTGGAGTGTAGACACTTGCTTTATTTTCCCAGGTTAGTTCCATACAAAAGCTATAAGTTATCTGCCCTTACAAATGAAGTGCTTCTCCTTTCAGAGATTCTTTCTGTGACAATTGTGTATGGCCCCACAAAGGGAATTGAGGGGCAGGATCTCAATTACATTATATGGGGCAATTCAACCCCTGGTCTCAGACCATAAAGAACAAGCCCTTTGGTGCAATTGCTCAAGGTAAAGGTGAGACAAATCCTCATACGATATGAGAAAGAATTTCAGTGGGTTGCAGAGCCATGACATCTGTTCTGTTATGTTCAGTAAGACGTGTTCAGCTTTTGGATGTTTTCTGTCAGCTTCTCATTTATGTCAGGCCCTGGACCCCGCCCTGACAGCTGCGCTAACCACGCTGCCTAGAAAAGAGAGACCTATTTCTTTTCCAACAAAACAAAACAGACATTCCTGTACATTTTTTGACACTGTATTAGCATTAGGTGGCACACCCAAAATTTTCAGTCAACTGACAACCTTTTCAAACATGGGTATGGATGCCTGTCTGAGAAAATACATAGACATTGCTTCTATGATACAATTTGTTCCCTCGATATAATTTCACTTTTTGTGGTTCCAAGTTTTACAAAGCAAAAGCTAAAGTGCTTCTAAAACAGTTCAATTTTCAAAGGTTTCGCCTTCTCCTTTTCATGCGGATCCAAGTTCCATGCCCCTTTAGATGGCAGAAGAAATTCAGGTTTCTTCAAGTTTGTCCAGACGTTCATCCAACTTGTTCAACTTTTCCAACACAAGTTTCATCGCATCGCTGCTAGCATTCAGCTGCTTCACAATAGAGCACACTTGTTTCTCCATCTCATCGCGTTTCTCAATGTTTGGATTTGTTTCGTGATGGCGCCAAATCTTGGCTCTGATTTCCTTCATCTCAAGCTCAGTCAGTTTCATGTACCACCTCTTGGTCCCCATCCCCATCTCCGTCTCATTGTTATCATCATCATTGTTTTTCTCCCTGTTGATCTCAATCTCCTCATGGTCATCATTGTTTGTCAGCCTCTGGTAGGCATTCCTCTGAAAGCACCTTTGTGTCCAGCAGCAGCAGTCCTGGTATCCATTTTGTCTGCAGCCCTGCGCATGCGTGCGCATCTGCACAGCATCACTCTCAGCATTCTCTTCGCTGATTGGTCCGCAGTCCTGCCTCAGTCGCTTCCGGCCCAGGCGTCGGACGCATTTGTCGAGAAGAAAAGTGAGCCCCCTATCCTTTGGCTTCCACCTGTGAGAAAAGATCTCAAGAAACTTTGTTTTTGACACGATTCTGCAAACCTGGGTGGCACGTTTGATTGGTTGCTGCCAACTGGACATGTTCCCATTTGTAATGGAAACACAGGTATTTCCGTGGAGATTTTCCTGGGTTCCAATTTTGGTACGTGAACCCAAAATATTGTGCGCAAGAGAGCTGGTCAGCCAAGACCTTTCACAAAATAACAAAGCGATTGTTTCAGCTTTTGACACTAAAACCAGGACAAAAGCCAATTCTGTCACATTCGCAGACCCCTTGCAACTGAATGCTCTTTGCTGAGTTGGAACGCACCATTTGTGGTCAACACCACCTCGGCCTTCACCACATAAACCCCGGCATCGCTGGTAACACCAGGACAGGAAGTTCCCCACTTCACGAATCCACAATGCTTGGTTCACCTGCAACAACAATGCCAGTCTTTTGCATCAGAGGGCTTTGTGATCTCTTGATCTTGTGGAGCATGCAAATGTGAAAAAAAATGCCTGTTTGTGCCAACACATAAAAAAACACCCCAGAAAAGGAAATGAGCCTGAGAGATTTCTGTGAAAGCAGTGACAGAAGTCCACTGGAAGACTTTTCTTTTCTTCATTTCCTGCACCTGAAGTCTCACCTGCTGCCTTCTCCACCCAGTCCCCTCCTTCTCAGAAACCACAGCGAGTGTTGTCCCCATCATGGCGATCAGCATGTTGAGCAGAACAAGCACTGACACCACCCCATAGGTGATCAGCAGGGCCTGGATACCTAAGCTGTGCACTGAGTATTGCTGGAAAAGGTCCTGAACATCATACACATGCTTCAAGTCTGAATCCATGCCAAAAGTCATCACAAACAGTTCCATAGCAGCTCAGCAGATTGTGTGTAGTGGACCTGGTAACATGTGACTCTGAACCATGGCCTTGAGAAAAAGCATCATTGAGGAGGAGCTGGAACTGTAAGTATATTGCACAAGCAAAGGCAAGAGTGATTATGAAGAAGAAGCCAAAGAATGGGACCATGTCATTCAAGAAGATAACCTTGAGAGTGGAGATGAAGTTATAGATGGGGCTATAAGTTCTTGCAGGAATGAGAACAATGAGCCAACCAAAGAGCAGGAAGGCACCTTTCCATGAAGCATAGGTGTGCTGGTCCACACTTTTACCTTGAGCCAATGTGGCCAAAGAGCTGACAGCAAACACCAAGGGGATTATGACATCTGTTTGCTCTGACACAAACTCAAGTATCTTTGTGAAATTATTCAAGATGCCCTTGTCCATTGCTGCTTTCAATGATTGCTCATATGTTTGTACAATGAGGGATTGTTTGAGGCATTTCTGGAATACTCTGCCACAGGGCAGTGCAGCTGCACAGACAAATACAAGCCAAGCATAGAAAAGTAGAAAAATGTCAGCTGCCTTGTATTGCACTGAGTATGCCAAACTTTCAGAAGAAGTCAGATTTTTCTGAATGCAGGACTTCAGCTCCTGCTGAGCATCAATCATTGACCAAATCATCACTGAACTATGCAAGCAAAGCCAAAAGATGCTGAAGAACTGGTACACCTTCCACTGCCATGTGGTGAGTTTCCTCATGGGGATTCCCTGCAGCATGGCACTGGCCTTCAGTGGAGGCTCTACAACAGACAGGATCTCCACCAGGGTTGAATTGCTGTTTCTGCTTTCCCGCTTTCTGCTGTTCCTGCTTTCCTCCAGGCCTTTTGTTTTGTGTGCATCAACTTGGTTGCTCAGGAAAGAGGTTGTGATTTCTTCTTCTTCTTCAAGGAGCTTGTTTGCTTTGTACAGCTCCTTGTCATATCTGATGTCAACAAAGTATTCAGGGCACAGGTTTGTCACCTCAATCTCATGTGTGTATGATTTGCTGTTTTCCTTCAGAACTTGAACAAATACACTCTCTTGAGTCAGCATCACATTCAAACAGTCTTCCAAGCCCAGTTCAGCTGCATACTGCAATACAGACTAACCATTGTTGTTGTCAATACAGGACCTCAGGAAATGCAAGGCATCTCTCCTGAGGACCTTGTAATTGCTTGTGTGCTTGTCAGGCAATTTGATCTTCCAAAGGCAACACCACCAGTTGGTGCACACTTTGACAATCATCCCCCAGACATTTCTGAACTTTTCACAGGCCTCTGTATCCCCTCCTTCCAAGTAGCAGCACTGTAGCAAATCATGCAGTGGTGTGTGGCCATCTTGGTCCTTGCAGGACAAATCTCCACCTGCATCCACAATCTTCTGTATCATTTCCAGGTTGCCCTTTTTGCACGCAAGATGCAGAGGTGTTTCTTGATCAGATGTCTCCTGGTTGAAATCCAGCTCCTTTTTGAATACGGATCTCATGTATTCAAACATTGAAACGTTATTGTTACAAACAACATCGTGCAGTTGGGGCAAACCCCCTTGAGTTGCGCTCCTCCAGCAGATAACTCGCATTTTCTCGCAGGCAAGATACGAGCCCTTTCCCTTTTTCTGTACTGGCCAGATGCAGCAGCGAATTTTCTGCAGAGTCATTGAAAAGAAGTGCATGTCTCATCACTTTCTTTCCAACCTTGGACTTCATCATTGTGTCCACTACTTCTACTATCGTCTTGTCGTCCACACCAGCGTGCTTGGCTGCAGCCAGAAATGTGTGGCCCTGCTTGTTTCTAGTTTTGAACAGATCATCCAGGTTCCTGTCATTCTTGTTGGAGTCCGCCTTCTTCAAGACCAGTTTGACAAGTTTGGGCAAAATGTCTGTGTCTTTGTCCTCAACCCCAGCCTTTTGCTTGGCTGCCTCGTGCAAGAATGTGCTTCCCTCGTTGTTGGTTTGGACCAAAAGATGAAACAAATTGACATACTGAGCAAAGTTTTCCTTTTCATCCATGATCAGTTCCAAAAGGATAGGAAGATGACTTCCTTGCTTGGCAGCCTCATGCAGGAACGTGTTTCCCTCTTTGTTGGTTGTTTGAGCAAGCTCGGACAGATGATCGCCCTGGCAGAAATCTCCATAAGAATCATCCTGGATTTTTTTCATCAGCTCAAGTGAAAAATTTTGGGTCTTTGCAGCCTCGTGCAGGAACGTGTTTCCCTGGTTGTTGGTTTCGAGCAGAAGTTCAGACAGGTGGTCAGCTCGGGAACGCTGGGAACATCCGGGAACTTCTGCCATGTCACCAACCAGAAGGTCATCAACGAAGAATTTTCTGAACTTCTCCAGAACTTTTTCAATCAGCTTCACCAGGAAACTTCCGGTTTTTGCAGCCTCATGGAGGAAGGTGTTGCCCTGATTGTTGTTCATGAGTAGGAGTTTGGACAAAGCGTCAGCACAGGAACACCGTGAGCACTCAGGTGCCTCCATCAGCTCATGATCTTTGCAGAAAGTTTCTCCAAACTTCTCCAGAACTGTTTCAATGAGGTTACTGCTGGTCTTGCTTGCCTCGGGTGAAAGACCCCCGAACTTGGCTGCCTCGTGCAGGAAGGTGTTTCTGTCATCATCACATGACTCGAGCAGTGTGGTGAAATCATCCATGCTCAACACAGGGTGTTTCACCAGATTCATGAGAGCAGACATGCGCTTGCTCTGGGCCTGATGGTTGACTGTCGCTTTGACATCAGCACCACCAGAGGGCACGAGCAGCTGTTTGCCATGGCGTGCAGCAGGGTCGTGGAGAAAGAAGCTCCAGAACTCTGACAGGGAAACAGATGTGAGGAGCAATTCAAAAGTTCTGGATACCATCTTTCACTCTCTTGATCAAACACCAAGCCAAAGGATGGTGGAGTTGTTTGTTTTTCATCCCACCTGCCCAACACACACCAAGATTTCTCAGTTCTTGTTCTCGCTGAACATGATTGACAAAGACTGTTTTGACACTGTATGAAGGGATATTGAACTGTGTGCAAAAGACGAACACTCAATTTTTGGGGTGAAGATGTGTAGCAATCGAGACTCTTTTGGACAGAGTTCAGTATCCCTCCGATTGTACGGATGCTGTTTCTGTCAAGATTTGGCACAAAAATAGCTCCATGGAGCTCGCAGTGATTTGAAGAAATTTCAGTTGCTCTGATTTGGTTCACTCTGATTTGGCTCACTCTGAGCTCTGATTTGGCTCACTCTGATTTGGCTCACTTTTTTGTCAAAATTCTTACTTTTTTCACTCAATATTCACAACTTGGGAACTCATTCAGCACACACCCAAATTGAACAAATTTGACTGAATGGAACTTTTACACATCGTTTCACAACAATATCTACATATTAACCAAAAGAATTGCCCAGTATCCATTTTTAAATTTTCTATGAAAAATGACTTTTTAACCCAAACTTTAC
>JAAUXT010060873.1_pt1 | contig 24377 bp, 29 predicted proteins | sample 7278171 | NCBI WGS metagenome assembly JAAUXT01 (sample SAMN14350112, study PRJNA611818) | marine sediment metagenome | isolation source: surface marine sediment (1.8m) | place: French Polynesia: Moorea | collected 2018-08
AGCTCGCAAAACCTTGGGGCCGTCCAGAGAACACAAAAGGGATGATGGGCGTGCACCAGAAGTTCAGGGCCCAGCGACCAGCATTTCTTACGGACAGGGCGGACCACTGAAGCCTTCTGTTCGTGGGCCGAGAAGCGTCTCGGCCTCAGCCAGTGTGCTAGTGCCAATGCATTTGTGGTGTACTTCATCTTTATACGTTCTCATTTTCAGATTCAAGGAAAGCTCACAACCAACTGCGATGGATCGGTAAAACACGGAAAATGGCAGGAACCAGCGGGAACTCTTTCAGTGGCTCTTACCGCGTACATTAGTGAAAGGCAAACACGAATAACATGCAGTGCTTCCCACACGGATTATGTAACAGATCAGCACAAAATAGAACCAGGGGATCAAAGATCAGAGATCCACGTTCACTCGAGCGTGGAACGATGTACGCGAGCACGAGTAGCCATGAATGGAGGTTGCTTGTAGGTGGCGCCATGGCGGCGGTTCGGCACTTCCGGCTGCAGCACCACGTGTTGACCTGGAGCCTCCTGTTGGCGCTCACCAGAGGGAGTGTCTTGCGTACGTTGAATAATGATTTCAGACGTCACGCCAAAGGCTTGTTTTTGCCTTGTGGTTGGAGGAAGAAGCAAGGAACTTTGTGTTGCTACTTTGTACTCCAGGACTGCTTTCAAAACAACCACAGTTGTGAATGAACAAATGTGTGCCTGCCCGCCAACTCATAAAAACAAGAACGAGTGAATGTTTTGCAGTTCCAACGAAGACCCCTGAACCCAGGACCTGGACGTATTCCACCGCTGAGCTCACGAAAACCACAACCAAGACCATCACCACTCAACTACCAAAGCCAGAACCTACAACCGCAGGTAAGTTGGGCTGGCTGAAAGCACGGGTTCGCATCAAAACATGCCAGGGATTCAAGGTTGGTGCAGTATTGAGTCACGCTGCACGTTTCACAGTTCCAGAGTGGACCCCTGAAACCAACACCGTGACATTCTTCCCATCAACATCAGAAGAATCTGGCCCGGAGGAACATGCGAGCCCCAGCGGAGAAGCAGACGTCCTGCATGATCGATGGAACATTTGTAGGTGTTTGTCTTCTATCTGGATTCTGTCGCCAACAGTGTTTTGCCTTTCAGACGTCTGAATTTGCCAGAAAAATGATACAAAGCAAAGTTTTGTTGCTGGCAAAATTTTCCTCTATTGGAAGCAAATAGTTGACAAAAGTTACAAGCTGAAGTGACTCATGGAATTCTATTTACCTTGGTCTCTCATTGTTCTGCAGACCTGCTCGTCATACTGGTTGGGATCCTGATTCTGATCGTCGGACTGATCGCTGTGATTGTGTACAAATTCGGCTGCACACCCAGGCAAGCCACAGCTTTGTTTTTGCGTGAAGCACACCTGGTCAGCGACCCCTGGACGGCAAATTCGCCCTTCTTGATAATTCAAACAAGTCATTGGTGCTTAACACTGATGACATAATTTGGTAAAAATAGAGAACAAAATCTGCTGATGTTTGTCAATTCAAATAGAACGAAGATTGTCGTTTCTATCAGCAGTGCAGTTAGTTCAAATTGGTCTCTCGATGTGTGCAGTGTAATCCAATTGCGGCCAGCCAATTTGCAAATATATGTCAGTGGATTCCTTCAGTTGACGCTCCGCTCCGTAAAACACCTGTAAGTGTGTGTGTGTGTGTGTGTGTGTGTGTGTATGTGTGTCTGCGTTTTGCACAACCCAATTGTACAGATCTATTTTCATGTTCTTTTGCAGGCAAGACGGTCGTGCAGAACCCCTGCTGCAGTGTGCGTGTTGCAATCTGCACGGACACCCCCCAGCACAGCCAGACCCGGGGATCCCCGTCCAGGCACGGCCCCTCCCAAGGCCTCCGGGCGACCTGGAACCCCTGGAACTGGAGGACATAGAGGTGTACGGTGGCGACGCAGGGCAGGGAGCGCAACCTGTCGGACAAGTTGCTGTGATGGACTACGAACCCACCAATCTGTATGAACCATTCCCATAAAAGGCATTTTTGCGTCAACGTACAGTGGAAATCCCCCGTGCCCTCACTGCTCATAATGAACTCTCCTTCTCCACTTGTGATCCTTGACAAGTGCACCCAATTCTTCAAGTGTTCGTTTTTGTTCAGTTGAGGTTTCTACTTGACCAAATACGCACACAGGCTGCAGTAAGCAGACCCGTTTTGTATGATGGCTTGTCACAAAACAGCCTCGTGCAACGTGACAAGAACTGGGATGTATTGAATTTTGCATTTGTGTCAGATATGCTCAAGATGTCAGGTTCAACAGAACGTGTACATCTGAACACGTGTTGCTCAATGTTTCTTTTTCTGTGATAAAACGTCATTGAGAGATTATAAATTTATGAAATGACATTGTGTGTTTCTCTTGTTGGGCAGTGTTTCGAGGTGTTCGATTTGTCATCGGCGTGCGATGTCTCCGACCACACAGGGTCACATTCAGGAAGTCTTAAACTTGCACGCCCTTTGCTCCAGTCATAGACTTCAATCTTGACTCCCTACTAAAATGACCCATTCCTGCCGCCCGCCACACCGGGGTGGCTTGTTCCCTGAATTGGCGCTATTACGAGGCTGAAGCTCAAGCTGAGGCACATTGCAAGGATCCACCCCATTTGGAAACCATCTGGAGGTCCAACACCACAGAGGTTATGAAGGGGGCCGACAGGAACAAACCAGAGCAAATGCTGTGGAGACATTCAAGGGCTGTAGATCCCAAACATCTGGTCTATATGAATCGATTCCAGGGCCTGGAACCAAATTCCTGTCTTTGCGTCTTTGTGTCTGCGCACGTATGTGTAGTTATGTGTGCAGTTTGGTGCGTGTGGAAATCAACAAACTACTTGACAAGGAGAGGGGAAGTGGTATCAATTCGCTGTTTTAGTCTTGGGGGATCCCCATGTTGTGCACATACCGGACTCGCAGCAGGCTTCCAAAACGCCACGCACCGGTGACTCCGGATCCCGCACGGCCCAAAATCATTGGATCAATTGGAGCTGGACCAGACATGGCACAAGCGTGGTGAGAGCGTGTAACAAGTTCTCTTCCGCTCATGTAAGTCATTTGTCACCTCCCGCCACGCCGCAAGGTTGGTATGTTTGTGTGCAGAATTCTGGTTTTGTGTTTTAATTCTGTAGTGATTTTCATCCATTCGGTAACATTGTGTCTTGAAGCAGCTTCTTCAATGGGGATTTGTGGGTGTTCACGAGGTTTCAACCACAATTGACTCAACCAGAGTACAATTCAAAGGCAATGGGCTGCATGATCTGTGCACAGAAGAGCTGAATTGTAGATCTATTTTCTCGAGAGGGGGTGGGTGGATCAGGAGGGTTCTTGGGAGAATCTAGCCGCCATGTCATCAAAACAAATGAAGCCTGGTGAGAGTACAAATAGCCTCGAAGATTGAAACACCAAAAAACAATCTTCACACGGATATTCAGTTCTCTCACAGTAGTTTACTTTGATCCACCATGATCAAGTCACAGCAGAGTCAGTGGATCCAGGGAGCTGGGATTCCCTTCAACCTGAGATTGTTGAGCCCAGCCCAAAAACGTGTTTGGGAAATACATGTCCCCAGATCGAGTCTGACGGCGTCACAATGGCCGTGACCAAACTTTGGTCCTGCCTGCCCCCACTGTTGTCATGGATCCGCCAGAAAACATCAGGCCATCTTTGTATGGGGTCAAGTACGCGGAATGACGTCAATGCAAATGACATGATAGACAGGTGGGATCCCCCGACTGGTTCCGAACAAGGAAGAATTGCAGAATACGCTGTGAAAAATGTATTTGAATGGCAGTTAGGTTCAGGTCGCTGAGTCGCAATCTCTCACCAGGACGCACCAGAACCAGGTTCGAATCTGTCACAAGCGTGCTCGAACAAAACCACGTGGTGCCGTGTTGATTCCAGGTGGCGAAATGGCGGCGGTTGGTGACTCTCCGTACACGGTTTTCATCATCGTCATTATCAGCATCTTTCTCTTCGCTGTCACATGTGAGTCTGGGTATCTTGACCCGACGCAACAATAAACAGGGTCCTGCAAAGTTACCCTTGAACATGACAGGAATTCATTTTTGTCGCAGTCTCATCGCCGATTCATGGGCCACATATCTCCGACTTCTCTCCCACCACCACGAGACGGCCAGAAACGACACCTGCCGGAGGAGTGGACTTCTCCTTGCAGTGGCCCATACCATGTCTGTGACATTTGTCCTCTGTTTTTAAGTTTGCATGAAATGAAAAGCCATTTCTAAAAAGCGTGTAACAAGGCCTTTTTGTTGCAGTCGTGGTGGTGTGTTTAGTTGTGGTGGCTGTCTTTTTTATCATGGTGGTGTTTGTGCTCTGCAGGCCAAGGCAAGCACTTGGATTCTCTTGGTGTAGAACTCAAGGCACCTTGTGATGCCAGTCTTCATTCTTTGGGTGACTTGCTTGTTCACCCAAATTTGAAGAGCTTTTCTGCTCATACAAAGATAATTCAACCAATACGGCTCCCAGCGCCCCATGGCACACAACCTTTTGAACTTTGCACAATTGCAGACGAGGAGAAGGTGGACATCACTTCTACCTGTGCGCATGCTGTAACCAACCAGTACAACCGCTCCCGAATCCACATCTGGCAGAAGAGGCCAACATCCAGGGGCAGCGCCTCCCCGCCCACCAAGAAGAGCAGCTCCCTGGATATGTTGATGTAACGGTGTACGCAACAAGGACTGAGGACGAGTACGAAGAGATCGCAGAAACCGAGTTGTGATCCCTCCGTGGCTGGACCGTTGCCAAATGATCAAACCCGGTGTGATGTGTTATGCATTTAGAAAGCGCATTCAAAACGTTTCACCTCAAGCAAACCTGCATTTGTGGATCAAACCAAATAAAACATGTCAGTGTGACTGTGTTTGCTGTGTCATTCAATGTAAAAATGAGAACGAGTTCCAGCTAGACAATCACCCCACTCCCCCAAAAAACATTTTGTGTCAGTAACGTGAAATCAAAACTTCTGACACTGATCAAATGGGAAATTTCTGACCCCTGCTTTGGTTCTGGGGCACAAATGTTGTGCGGCCTCTTTGGAAACACTCAGTCAAACAATACTCCAACTCCAAAACCTTCCCTGCCAAATTCGGACCCCCTGGTCTGGGAAATTCTGGACAAAGAATTTAGTGCAGGTTCAGTGAGAATGTGAGTGAAAATGAACAAGCACAAAACATTTCGCACAAAACATTTCCATTGTGTAAACACCAAGTGACCGGCCTTCCCTGCGGTCTGGGGAGGAATTGGAACCAATGTTATTGTCAGGACACACACCCAGAGAAGGGGCAGTAACGTCAACAAAAATTGTAAGAATGAAGGAAGAATGTGGGAGTTTAAACCTGGTGCCTAACCAAAGGTGATAGGTGAAGCTGAAGAGTAAGCAGAAGTACCTGGATGAATAGAAGCTGCTGTGAGTCCAACTGAGTACTCACAGCAGAGTAGGATCTCCTCCAGTTGCACTAACAGGTCAGGCACAAAAACAACTGGTCTTTAGGGTTTCCACACCTGCACACGGGGAATTGGGATTCTGTTGTAAATCCAACTGAAAAGCTAACATGATGCGGTAGCTAAAATCAGGTACTGAGTGAGTACCTGAACATGTGCTGATACGGAAGCGGCTGAGACAGATGCAGAAACATAGAGGACAGAACAATTTTGTGCTGAACCTCCCCAGTGGTAGGGTCATCGTGGCGCCCTCTCAAATAGGGCCTGAGTTCTCTCTGGATCCGTCACGTGCTGCTGACGTCATCAAAGGTCTTGACATCTCCCACGTCGAAATCTGGGTCTGTCAATCAGACCTCAGTGTTCTATTGGATCCTCCCCTCAAAATCACATTTGTCACTCAGCATGTTGTGGTAGTGACACGTGTTATATGTGCAGATCAGCTGACGACTGGTGTCAATTTCCCCCTGTGGTGCTCGCGTGTGATCAGGTGTTCACATGTGAAAAATCCAGGCCTCAGCCAAAACTGCACATGCTTGATTGCCTATGACATGGCGATCAGCTGATCTGGGGATCGCATTCTTCTTTTGGGATCCAGGCAGAGATCCAAACTGAAAGATCTGGCGGATCCAGAATTGGCACAGCAGGCAGCACACAGTCAAGGGCTTGAAGTGTGTTCCAAGTTTGCCAAGCCCGCTGGGGGGGTGTATACAAGCTTCACACAATGCAGCGAACAAAATAAGTCCCAGGCCTCGCGGTGATTTGAACAATTCCAGTCATTTGTTCGTGCCCCTGGTTCAGCTGGCTGTTCAATTTGCCCAAAAGATAAATTGACTCTCCACAGCAAATTACAAATGAGAACTTGTTGGTAGACTTGTGATGAAGGGCAGGAAGGAAACTGGACCCATACGAGGCGAACTGGGATGTGACCTTTGCGGTGCACTTTTGTTGTCGGCATCAGCTTGCACACAGGTAATTGTCCTGGGATCCACCAGTGTAACACGAGCCAGAACATGCCACCAAAATGGACTACCAACACACGTGCTGGTGCCATTTTACAAATCAATACAAACACAAAACAGAACCACGCACGCGCACAACTAGCAGACCTGAAGCATGCAGTAAGGAAGCTAACAAAACTATTTGTGTGCAAGAAAAGAAGCTCCCTGTCTGCAGGTTGTACTATGGGGGCCCTGCAGACGTTTTTGCTCCTCATCTTCCTGCACATCGCCCTCACACGTGAGTACCAAGTACAAAACGAACGGAGCCAAACTCGCCCTGAAGCGGAGCCAATGTTCCGTTCCGGGTTGTGCACTAGTTGCGTGCCTTGAGCATTCAAACAGGACTGAGGCACTGCCGTCAGATCCAAACTCTCACAAATTCAAATGTTCTTTGATGATCCTTGTTCTTTTTGGCATGAACCAGCCCTGGGTTTGTGTTTGGCAGTCGTGACAGAGACGAAAGATCCCGGATCATTGCCCGACTCCACCTCAGTCGTGTCTCCTACCGACGTCTCTGCCTCCTCACCGCAGCCCAGAGATGACGCAACGGACAAGGGGACCAACACCCAGCTCAACCACTACAAAATCTGTGCGTGGCCGTTTTCACAAGGGGCCTGAGGAGAACAGTGATTTGCAGTTGGGTACGAGGGCTGTCCACGAATTCTCCGCTGCACCACAACGTCAAGACTGTTGGTAAGATGTAGATCTGCAGCGGTAAATTCGTGGACAGCCCTCATACACAACCAAGGCAAAGAACAACAAAATGGGCACTTCTGAATTGTTCCCTTTGTGGATGTAGAGCAGTTCATCAAATATATCACTCTGTCACCACTCCTGTCAGAATCAGAATTGGAGAAAATTCTTGAGGATAAATGTGTGGGATCTTATTCAAATGTTCAGGAAGCGTTTTTACTCGACTCTTGTTTGTTTGCAGACGCGATTCTGGTGACGCTGGCCCTGTTGTTCATCGTTCTGGGTGTGGTCCTCGATGTCTGCTGTTTGCTGAGGTCAGTAACAGTCCTGCACAGCTCAAGAGTTTTCTGAATATAAAACTTTTTTTGAGTTAGAATCATTTGTCTTGGTGTTTTTGTGGTCCCTCGTTTTGCTTCATCCATGCAGTTGATTTGATGTTGTGCACCCTTGGTGTCCCCACGGAACCAAGCATGAATGGTCCTGGTCTTGGCCCGCCTCACCCTCCCCCACCCCATACCGCGTCACCCTGTCTCACATAGCTCCACCCCACCCTACTCCACCCCACCAGACTCCACCCCGCCCTGCTCCACTCCCACTCCATCCCACCCTGCTCCACCCTGCCCCACCCCACCCCACTTTACTGTTCTGTCTCTAATAGTGTGAAACCAGTGAATAAGTCCGCTGTTATCGCGCACAAGTCTGAGTCTTACCTCAATTGTCCGGCTGTCACACTCATGTGACAGTCTACCGAGTCAGGTGCGGTGGTACGATAACCAACGCAGACTTTTTGTGCCGTGCTGTTAGGTCAACCAGAGGAGATCGCACTCTGCACCTTGAGTACTCTTCTCAGACTCTCAGCTGCTTCCCTTCATCCAGGCACTTACACTCTCTCCATCGCGTTATGCATATTCATTGCTGAGCTATTATTATTGTAGACTAGTCTATATCTGTCGTACACATTCCACACATGCCTTCGCAAAGCTAATTGATTATGATCTGATAATACAACTTCCAAGTACAATCTGATCTTTACAGTTGATCCTTGAAGATGTAACAGCATGTGTTCGAGGCATAACCTGAAAACACAACTTCCGAGTAGAACAATATATCACAATCAAGGCTTTCAGGATATGTTGTCGGCAGAACAGACTTTCATTCATACGCAGCTCAGCTGAAGTATCACTACTGCCATCCTTGCAGTCCTTGCATTACACCGCCCACCCTGCCCTATCTGTCCCACGTTTTTATCCTTCCTCACAGTCTCTCTCATGTTGTCAGCACGAACCGGACATTTTGTTACAGGCAGGCGAACTGTGGAGAATCGCAGCTGAACTGCGCGTGCTGTGTCCTGCAGGGACAGCCCCAGGAGCAGCCACAGAAGCACGGGAAGGTCAACATCCAGGGGCGACCCCTCCCCATGAGGCCAGATGGTCAAGATGACCCGGATAAACCACGTGACATTGAAGGGGGTGAGAACAATGAGCAGCAACAGCAGCAACAACAACAACATGTTGGAAGAGTTGACATGATTGAGTACGGACCTGATGATCCTTACCAAGAACTTCCAGAACCAGACAATCGATGTTGACTGATGTCACTGTCAGGGAGTAAAAGACGAAAAGAAAGAGAATGACAGTGGGGCCTGCACACAGGCTTGTTCTGTTCTCAAACCCACTACTGGCAGCAGAAGTGTGCTTATCGCCTCGAATTTTCCCTGGTTTCTTGTAGAACAATACATCTCATGCTTGTCCTTCAATAAATATCAACTTGACTGTCTTGCTTTGGATCAGCCCCTGGATCTTGGGATCCAAATCTATCTCCAAGTGTGTCAGCGTGCGCCAAGGGAAGATCAGGTGACAAGAAGTGTCGATTTCGCGCGTGCCTTCTTGTATAGGAAAACACCAGGATCCAAGCATTTTGTTTGTCACATGATCTTGTGTCATCCAAGCAGGACCCGATAGAGATCCAGACAGAAAGAGGAACTGCACTGGAGGGTCAGTCATGTAGCAGGTTGGTTCCCCCTTCCTGACATTGTCTTGGTGGCGGGTTCCTTTGGTAAAAATCTTTCTACATTTTCAGATTGTGACTGAGTTTGTATTTCAGTTTTTTAGCACAAGGTACATTTGTGGCTGGGCTCAGTTGTTTCTTCTGCTAATGTGACGAATGATTGGCAGCTTGGAACAAAGAGCTTCGTGAACCTCATAAATTTATTACCTCCAGTGATTGCCAAATGCTATTTTAATGTGCATGACAAATCTCACGGAGGTGCACTGCCCAACCAGGAAAGTGCTTCTGTCACCTGTACTTCTCCCTCTCACAATTTCCACTTGCCTTTTCCTTTCTTCAAGCCATCCTCTTTTCCTCTCCTTCAAACTGCTTCTTCAACACCTCTCATATTGCTGATCCAGGACACCAAAACCACTTTGCTGAAATTTGCCAAACTAAATGCCAACCCTCCTGTTTCTAAGCAACTTCGCCCTTTCCCCCATCACTCTGTGTGCCAGCTGTGTGAATTATGTATGCAGCTTCCCGGGCTGATTACACACAAGTGAAGGTGCCGTTCTTTTATTTGGTCTGGAGCGATGGCACAGCTCTCAAGCAATTTTTGTGTGTTCTTTTTTTGTTTGAGCTTCACTCTGGAGTGAAGCAGTTAGCTCCAACTCTTGGAAGGAGTGAAAAAGATGGCTGCCTTTGGTGTGAAAGTGTGTTTCCTTTTCCTGACTTTTGATTTCAGTTTTATACCAGAAACAACTTGTTCTTCAAATATATAATGGAAAGCAGCAAAGATAGAATAGCTTTGTAAGAGTTTTCTGATAACTTTCAGTCCTTGAAGGTGGGACTATTTTGTTATCTTGAGTGAAAAGTCTTTCAACCAAAGTTCTGTTCTTTTTTGATGACTCTAACCAAAGAAAGTTTCTGAGTTCGAGCGCTCGACACCGAAAATCCCAACCACAAAAAAGAACGGCACCGTACACGTGTTGGAATGTCAGAGCGCAGGGATTGGGGAAACCTGAGAACCTTACCTGTCTCCTCTGCTCTTCACTCTCACAAAATACACAATGTTGTCCCATTTTACAAGAGTCATGAGTGTTGTTTTTTGTAGGTGCCATGAAATTGTGCACACCGAAATGGAATGACACTGTGAGGATGAAACTGACATTGCTCTTTTGACAAAGGGAGAAAGAGAGAGAGACAGATACACAGACACAGATACAGGCACAGACAAAATACAGACATGGAGACTGGGAGGTTTGAAAAATGAGTTTCATTTGCTCAGTCAAGCAAAATATTACTTTCTTATTTTTCCTGATGCTACTTATTAGATTTACATTTTACAAGATTGAACTTAGCAGGCTTCAGTTTTCATGCTATATACTTGTGCACATTTTCAAGTTCTAACTATGTTGATGACACAAATGCTTTATTGGTCTTCAATTCTGAATAAGGAAGCCATTGAAAGTGCAGTATCTGTTGAAATCTCCACCAATTGGAATGGTGTTGTTTCCTGAGTTATTTTCAACAAAAAACTGATCCCCTGAAAGACAAAAGTTCTGTAGTTTGAAAGTGACAGTTTTAGTAAGCAACTGAATGTTCCATGACCAGTTTTTGTTCACTTCTTCATTTCCTTGCTTTCCTGTTTGTTGTTTGTTTGTAACTATTTACATCTACTCACCAGCTACACTTTCCACAACTGCACTGCAATAAACTGATGTGTAATTTTGAATTCCCAAATCTCCAGCAGCTGAGCACTGGACCTCATCATTTTTCCACATCCTGAATCTCACATATTCAGCAGCTTCCACAAGCAGGGACACACCCAAGTGGTAGAGCCCATCCCAAGGGATAGTGAATACTCCTGTATCTGGGTTGTAACTGCAAAAAGACATACTTTCAATATGTTGGTTGAATGTGCAAACAAACATGGCTCAAGACAATAATTCATCTCTGTAGTCTTTAGCAAAGTATTTTGATACCCATCTGCTCTGTTGAGAAGAATATCATCAAACAGGATGTAACTGCCATCAGGAATAACACCCTGATTGGCATCAGTGAGGGAAACATGAAAAGCCACTGATGCTGTAACAAATATGTTCATCATTTCAAAGGCAATCATTTGGTTTTTGAATGAAACTTCGTTCCAAGTAAACAATACAGTCATGTGAATATCAGTGACTGTGGTCACAATGATTACCATTCACATCAGCCTGCATGAAGGTTCCACTGTTTTCATGTTTCAGATCTCTTTCCACAACATTGATCTTTCCTTCGTGATCTTCAGCGATGCTCTCCAGATGATTTATCTGTAATTTTTAAAGACTGATCTGAGTGTTCGAAGAAGGCAACTCTGGCTTCAATTCTTAGTTCTGGTTAATTGTTGAGGAAGAAATCAACTCACCCGTGCTTCAAGATCTGAAACCTTTCCTTCAAGTTCAAATTTATCAATTTCATCTGCAGCCATTTCTGCAAAGAGAGAAACAACAATGCATTACAAAATAATCAAATTGGAACTTTATTTCTGGGTAAGTTTTCTTCTTGGCTACAAATGAGGGAACTCCAGCTTGCTGAAAGCGCCTACTTCTTTCCAACCTGTTGATAACCTCCATCATGTCTTGTTGTTGGTGGAGCACTTCCTCAAGGTCAGTCAGCTGCTCCTGGACACCCTCAAACAAAATAAAACCAACTTGGAGAATGTTTACACTGCCAGAAGAAATTTGTTCAAACGAAAATATAATCGAGTCGACATCAGAAGTCAGTCAGAATATTTTTTCTTCTTCCAAATTCTGGCGCAACCAACCCAATGAAATCTCAAAAAGCAAAGTTAATGACAACAAGTTTTCAATCTGAATACCTCTCCTTGGGTGAACCCCAGAAAAAGGATGAGGACACAAACATAGATCATCTGAACGAGTTTTCTAGACTTGATCTGTGTTAATTTACCAACAATGTGAATGTTCAGATATCCCTGAAATCAGTGAGAGTGCTACACCTGTTGTATGATGTCCTCCGTTGAAATTTGCAGATTGAACTTATTTTCCCACAAATCTTCTCATCAAGGAAACCACAATGATTGGGGGGGGGGTGCGAAGCGCTTTTGTGGATGGGACTCTGGACCCGAGAATATAAACTCATTTCTGGATGATTCCTCAGTGAAGTGGGAGACAAACCTGTTGCTCCCCTGGCAGGGATGAGTAGCTCAGTGGTTAGCGCGCTCGCTCTGCTATAGCGAGAGGTTGTGGGTTTGATCCCCACCCTGCCAACAAATTGTCAAAATAATATTGCCTGGACGAAAACAAAGAGAAGAAAGAGAATGACAGTGGGGCCTGCATCCAGGCTTGTTCTACTCTCAAAACGCACTGCTTGCAGCAGAAATGTGTTTGCCTCATCGAATTTCCCCTGGTACTTGTACAACAACATATCTCGTGCTTGTACTTCAATAAATATCAACTTGGCTGTCTTGCTTTGGATCAGCCCCTGGATCTTGGGATCCAAATCTTCAAGCGTGTCAGTGTACGCCAAGGGACGATCAGATGACAACCAATGTCAATTTCGAACCTGTGTCCGTGTGTATGAAGGGTGGTATGTTGTACGACTATAATGATCCTTGTCACAGGATCCTGAGTCACCAAGCGGGACCTCATACAGATCTGGACAGAAACAGAAACTGAGCTGGAGGTCAACAAACAGTCACCCAGTTGGTTTTCTGACATTGTGTTTTGGTGTTGATAAAGCAACCTAAATCAAAGCAACCCAAATCAAAGCAGCTACAGGCAGGGTCAACTAAAAGTATGTGTACAGCAGTTTCATGCTCAAGATAAGGATTGATTTGTAATTTTGTAGGCTGTTTTGGTTCAATTTGGGTTGGGGATAAGGTGCTGGGAGGGATTTTGGAAGTTACAATTTGTAGGTTCTTCAGGCCAAAAAGTTCAAATTTGGAAAGGCTGAAAGTTTGGGGGATGGATGTAGAAATTGGTCCATATCTCAGAAAGTACAAAAATTTGGTGAAAGAAATGTATTGATGAAATGTAGTATATTGTATGGTGGTTTAAGTGGTGCCATTCATTTTTTGATTTTGAAAATTTTTACTTGCTTTACTAGGGTCAAATGTAGGGCTCACAATCAACTGACACAGAACTGGAGGTCTGCACCACTCCCAGGCACAGAATCTACAGGTAGTTTTGAACACACTCTTCCACAAATTTTTCAAAACCTCAGTTTGTTTCTGAAATAAAAAGAGCTGAGCAAACTCACTTCGTGACACCACAGTGCAATTCTTTTTGCACATGTGTAAGCAAACTTGCCCAACGGTGTGTTTCCTCAACAGGCAGTACAATGTCACCAAGAGATGGCAAGGGATACACACAACTGCATGATGGTGAGTCAGTTTCAGCAGACACAGACGTTAATAACACACAAGTGGTACATTTGTGAGCTTCTCCACTTATTTTTATTGTGTTTTCATTTTCTCTGTGAAAAGAAGTGTTGACCGTGCTGTGATGGGCAAACTGGACAGGCAGTGGGACAACGACATCCATAGGCACGCACTGTGTCGAGATAGTTTTTCCATAATACCTATATACTTCATTTGACATCATGACTCAAAGCCCAGCAAAGTGTAGTCAGATCAGGAACCAAGGAGAGAATGAACTACAAAACACAGAAAAATGATATTTTGGTGTTTCCTAGGCAAACACATGCAATACACAATCACACAATATCACCCAGTATAATTGTGCATCCAAAAGTAAATATTTCAAGTTTTTTCACCAATTTCATTGAATGATTTGTGGGCAGGCAAACAGGTCATAGTTTGAATGGTAACGGACAGAGGACCTGGTTTAGGATTGATCATTGACCCAAGTCTCCACCTGCCCAGCACTACACTCCCTTGTTTTGTCAATTAGATCCATTTAAATTGAGCCAGGTTGTGTTGCAACCTGCGTCCTTTGTTCACTGGCAATTATGTTTTAGTTACGAAAACATGAGTTACACACCGATGTATTTCTCACGCACGGGTACACACCTACTCACTCACACCCACACACCCACACACACATACATACATACACACACACACACACACACACACACACACACACACACACACAGGTCTGGCGGCCAATGCATGCCTCTCTTTGCAAGACTCTTTCTTACCAGGACAGTGGACGGGACTGGGTGTGGTTCTCCGTTGGTTGATTCATACAGTCACACTGGGGCATATGACATACTCTGATGGGACCAATGGCAATGTCATTCAGTGTTTATATACTTCTGGGCCTGTCATATTCTGCCCACTGCTTGTTTGACTTGTCCTTGCATGGGAAAACTGTTCGATATTTCATCTGGCAAGGTTGGCTTATCAACCACACCTTCTGGTGTTTTCCAATGCATTACACACATCAATTTCCATCAAATTCACCAGAACACAAGGCTAGACTGGTTGCATTAGAAGATTTGACAGATTTTGCAGAAAATCCTTTGTCAAAATGGCATTGTCTTTGATGCTGCTCTTGATACTCAGTGCGTCTTTGTTGCACTGTTCTACAGGAGCAACTGATGAAGATTTCAACAACTTACTGCAGAAAGTGCAGGAGTTTCAGGCAAATATGGCGGTTGTGAAAAGACATGCCAAGACCCTTCTGTTTGTCTCATTTTTAGACTGTCGCAATCCTTTGAAGAAGTTGTGTGAACTCTTCTATATGCATCTATTTCAGGCAGAGAAAGATGATATTAAGAAAGACTTGCAAGGGATCAAGCAACTCCTTAGGAGCTTGGCCGGAAGTCCACATGAGGAGAAGTCCATGCTGAGTAAGGCTGCTCTAGAATTGTCAAAATCGTGTGTTGTTTGTATTCTGAAGGCACATGTTTTGTCTGTCTTGTGGCCTAGAGGGATGTTTCTAAAAAGCACAAGATTTTCCTGTCTTTTGGCCTTAAAAAATTTAGGACACCTCAAGCCTGTCCTAACATTTGGTCCTTGGTGTGGGAGTGAGCAAGGAATGCCCCTGAAGTTGGCGGTTGATATATAAATTATCCCAAATCTCACTGAAGAATTGTTCTTGTTCTCAAAAGGATGAAATGTTCCCGCCGAAGAAATAGCAGCTACCAAAAATGGAAATATCCTTGAACTGGTACCACACCATCACTTTCAATGTTTTATTCAGTACACAATTGTTTCTCACACATTGCTCTCCTTTCCAGCACAGAGCACATTTGTGGCCACCTTGAGCTGTTCCATTTGCACTCTCTATGATGGGGAACTTATAGTGTGGGATGTAGCAGCTGTCAACATTGGAAATGACTTTAACACTGGAACTGGACTCTACACCACTCCAACCAATGGCTACTACAGGCATGCATTGCAACATATTTGCTTTTACGTTCATTTCAGTGCATTTTTTCCAGAGCATCTCCCTGGCACATAACATGGTGGGATATGTGGTTCTGTGTCATCAGGTTCTGGTCAACCAGGTTTCATTGTGGGGCCAAGTGAAGTTCAATTTCAATTTCATGCTTGAAACTGTTTTCTTCACCATCAGGTTTGGAAAAATGACAAGGGCAACGCTGGAGGAATTATCTGGATTTTCGGGGTTTTTGAAATTTTCCAAACTGTTGGTTTCTAGTTGCAATTTAGCACGCATTATCATGACCTGGAACAAAATAGAGACCATGAAATGCCAAAATTGTATCAACATGCTGATCATGAGAGCACACATCAGCACAAATGAGACACCTTTGGCCTGAGGGGGAAAAGTCCAAAAGTAACCATTCAAAATATTGAAAACAGACAATAGCTGGAGAGAACATGTGAATAGAGCAGTTAGAATCTTTCAAATTACAACAGCAGAGATATGCTGTCAAACAGAATGTTTCGTGCTTCTGTTGTGGTTTCATACAACAACCTGTTTTCTTTCCAGATTTTATGCTCAGAAGTATTTGTACAACGATTTGTACAACAGTTTGCTTGAGCAATTCTATGTGGTGGTGGATGGTCAGCGGTTCATATTTGTTGATGAAGGTGAGTGAGGTTGAGTGGGATTCCCTGATTTTCTCTTGTGTAGTTGATATATATCATTTTCAATCTAAACTGCTTGTTAAATATTGCTGTTCAGGTCGAACCCCATCTGATATCTACCTGGAGCTGGAAGCCGGCCAGACCGTCGGGATAGAGAACATCTGGGAGGGGGGCTTCTATGGAACAGGTTCTGGAAGCCTGTACAGCTATTTCAGTGGAAAACTCATCAAGCCTCTCTGAGAAGGGTTTTCAATAAACTGAGATGTAGCAACTCAAAGAAACACCTTTGTCATAAATACAGTGGATGGACAAACACGGCTGTTTGGTTGCACGCAGCATGAAACGAATGCAGTATTTGCCTGTACAAGCACACGAGTGCAAATCAAGCTTGTACATTAATGTACTGTGATGGTGAAATCCATGTCTTGGTCAATTAGCCTGGCCTTGTTCTCACTGCATGGTTCTGATTCACACAAAAGCGATGGGCACCGCAAACCAAAAGCAAACATGAAAAGGCACCAAAAGAAGAAGAGAAGCAGTGTTCAAGGCAACTGTGCCAGCGATGTCCCCCATCACTTTGTTTTGGCAGTCAATTGAAAGAGTCATCTCTTGCTTATTTTTGCCTTTTTGCACTGATGATTGCCAGGGAAATGATACCATAGCAACCAAATTGCCAAATCCTGAAAGTGCTTTCAAAGACCTTTCAAACATCAAGGCCAAATATTGATTGGAAGCAGAGGTATAACCATTTCAGTACTGTCCATGAGGAGCATGGGCAGGACAGGATGGGATGGAACATCTTCCCTGAGGTGCTGAAAAGAGAAGTACATTGGTTTTAGGAAATTGCAGTTGAGACACTGCATTCAGCCTGACATGCAATACCTCAGCCCAAATGTCAATTCAGTCTGTCCATGAGGGGAAGGATGGGATGGGATGGGAAGGGATGGGACATCTTGGTTGAGATGCGACATAATAGTACATTGGCCACAGGAGATTGCAGTTGAGATACTGTATTCAGCCTCACATGCAGTCCTGATCTCAGCCCAAATGTCCTTTCAGCCCTGTCCACTGGGGGTGGACAGGACAGGACATCTTGCTTGAGATGCCATATTTTTTGTTCCTTGGCCACATGGAATTGCAGTTGAGACACTGTATTCAGTCTCACATGCATTACCTCAACCCAAATGCCCCTTCTGTATTGTCCACAGGGGGGAGGAGGGACAGGATGGGACAGGATGGGATGGGACATCTTGGCTCGGATGGCTTTAAAACAAAAGCAAATTTCGGCGAGCCACTAAGTGCTCTTCCCTGATAGGACATTGCACAAATATTTTGTTGGGGCTGTGTGAACAAACCAAAGGGACTCCATTTGCAGTCTTGGGCGGTCAATCTGGTGCAGTTCTTCACTATTCTCATCTGGCGTGGTGTGTTCAAATATCAGCCAACAGCATGGATTTTGTGTGGACTCTTTTGTGTTCGATTGAGAAGCAGAAAAGGGTTCCGGCTCAGACAGAACTTTTGTGCTGCTATTTTCTCTGTGTTGCTTCTTACCCAGATTCACCAGGAGCCAAAGGTTGGACGGACAGTAAGGACAGACAATATCAACTGAGAGTAAGTCCACAGACATCGTGTTTCTCAAACACAGTTGATCCCTGAAAACAGGCCTGAATATCAAAGTGACCACGGCTACATTTGCCTTTTGTCAGATCACTTGGATAGTCTTGGATGGAGTAATTTTTTTTGCCTGTCTTGTAACCTGTGCTCTTGTTTGAGCAGCATGTCTACCCACTTTAAATGAAATCAAATTGGGAATCGCACACTGATCTACATTAGCACACGCACACATGCACACAAATACACACAAGCGCACAGAAGCAATTCACACACTCTCAGACGGTGTGGCCAATACAGGATTCGCTGTGGCAGGGTATATCCCCACACAGTGCATGCGTTCAGCATGTCTGTTTACAAAATAATTTCATGCTGTGAATGAGTTGCGTGGCAAATTTCTGACATGGACTGAGGCATTGATGTTCAGCAGGTTTTTTGGGCCCTTTCTCATTCTCCTCTATCAATTTTGGAATTGGCTTCCCAGGGGAAAATTGTTTCAATTTCACCTGGTTTGGTTGCGCCAACAAATAAAATTTAGGGATTTTCTTCCAAGTTTTACTTTGAATAATCATCCACCATTTGGCACACACCACACAAAAACACTGTTTGTATCAACAAATTCACATTTTTGCAAGAACATCTTTTGTCATCATAGCATTGTGTTTGAGACTGAGAAGAATATGTAGTGTGTCCCTTTATAGCACAGCTGCAGGAGAAACTGATGATGGAGTCTTCAACAACTTGTTGCACAGAGTTCAGCATCTTCAGGTAGAATGACAAGCAGAGAGCAGTGCCCATGTCTGCACAACTGCAGTCTTCCCCGACATTGTTTGTGTTGTGCCCAGCACCCTCATAAAAACATTTTCATGCAGAGAAAGATGCTCTATGGAATTGCAAACTGTGAAGCAGCAGTTGGAGAAAATTGATGGAAAACCAGAGGCAGAGGACATAATGTTGTGTAAGACCCCAGATGAGACATTCCAAATTGTTGTTTGAAGCCTAAAAAGGAAACTGCAGATTTTCTGATGTTTCCAGCTGCAAATGTAGGCACCACTGGTAAACTTTCTATCTAATGTTTTTGTGTTTGATTTTGACAAAGTTTGAACACATTTGATGTCTTATCTATGCAGCACAGATGAATTTTGTGGCCATCCTGAGTTGTTAGCTCTCTGACTGATAAGTTGGGATGCAGAGACCATCAACATTGGAAGTGAGTTTCAAACATCAAGAGGACTCCGACAAATGGTGGCCACTACACGCAGTCACAAATTTCTGCATTTGACCAACTGATGCCATTTGACACAACATTCAATTTTCCTTTCTTCCTTTCACACAATCCTGTTTCCAGGGTATTTGCTCAAAAACAGACATAATCTGCTACTTATTACAACCAGCAGGACCTTGTTCTTGTGTATGGCCAGAAGTTTGTGTTTGTTGGAGGGGGTGGATATGGTGAGCCATTCTTGCTCTGTTTTATTCACTTTCTTTGGTGCACACTGAGTTAAAGTTTGATGAAAATAGTTTTTTGATGAAATGTAGCATGTTGTGTGGATGTTTGAATGGTAGAATTTGACTTTTGATTTTCAAAATGTTTGCATGGTTTTTAGGTGGGGTCAAAGTGTGGGTACAAATTTGGGATTTTTTGAAATTGTCCAAAACAGGTATTTGGCAAATATTTTGACAAGCTTTATGTGCAATAAGGTGACAAGTTTCAATGTCCTGATAATTTTGGTACATTCTTAGTGAAAAAAATAATGAAAATATTGAATGAAATGAAATATTTGTTGAAATTGATTATTTGTACATCTGCTAATTTGAGTTTGGGTTACTGTGTTCAGGTCGCTGTGTTCAGGTCGGTGTCTTGCATTCTGGTTTCTCAAATCACCGCGAGCTCTATGGGGTTAGTTTTTTTCTGTCTTTATTCTTTGTTCAGGTCAGTGTCACCTTGGCATGAAGAACCAAAAAAATCATCGTTTGCACAAGGAAAGGATATTGTCAGTTTGAACTTGAATTGTAAAGCACGTGTGGGAAAAATGTTCGAATTTTTATCTGTGAAACGGTGACACTGCAAAACACCTTCTGGTGTTTCTCTCACACGTGCAACATCATCAGTGCACAGGACAACTCTTTGTTTTAGCTGAGTTGAGAATTTCCCATCCAATTTATTGAAGAAAATGATGATGTGTTTGAGACTGTGTTTGATACTGGGTGCGTTTATGTTGAGCCTCTTCGCGGAGGGAACAGATGAAAATGTCTTGGAAAGAATACACGAACTTGAGGTACAAAATGACATGGTGGAACAGAATTTGGCTTGTTTTTTGGTCATTGTCCCAGCTCAATTTGTCCCAAGCCAGTTTGGTTTGAAAACATGTGTTTTTCCAGGCTTCATGGAAGAAGGACCTGGAAAGTGTAAAGCAGCAGCTTGAGAGTTTGAAGGGAAAGCTACATGAAGCGCAGTACATGCTGAGTAAGCCTTTCTGGCTCACCTCAGTTGGTTACCACGAAACATCTGTTTTTGTTGCCCAAATTTGAGCTGAAATTACTGTTTGTTCTTTTGAACTGCATTTGTGAAGAAACTGAACATTCCTGAGTTTCTATCTTTTTCTATGTTCCCTCTTCAGAACAAAGCAAGTTTGTGGCTGCCCTGAGCTGCTACAGCTGTCGTCAAAATGATGGAGAAATCATAGTGTGGGATGTGGACCAGATTAACATTGGGAACGACTATGACACAGTAACTGGACTCTACACCGCTCCAAGTCTTGGATATTACAGGTACTCTTGACCACAGGTTGATTTGAGTGTATTTTCCCATCCAGTCTTTCCACGGGAAGCAGAACATTTCTTCGAAAACCTTGTCTCCAAAAGGTGGAGAATGTGTACACTAGCTTTATGCAAGCAAAACCAAAGGCCATATTTTTTTCAGCAAAGGAAATAGCTCATCACTCTTGTCTGGCTTTTCACACAAAACAATATTTCAGATTTTATGCAAAGAAGGACATGTACAACGGTGCATCTGACTACAACCAGCAGTACTTTTTGAATTTAGACGGCCAGAGGTACACATATGTTCATGATGGTGGGTCTGCCTTCAGCAAAACATCTTCTGAATCTGGAATGAATCAAGCAAAATAGTTACCCCCAACATTTTTTTTACTTTGTCTTAATTTCCATTCAGGTGGCTTCCCCTCTGAGATCTACCTGGAGTTTGATGCAGGCCAGACAGTGGGGATAGAGAACATCTACACTGGTGATTTGCTTGGCATGTATTATGGGGGCATGTTTTCCTATTTCAGCGGAGAACTTGTCAAACCTCCTTAATAAGTTAACAAAAATGTGAGACGTGTGAGTAGAATGGTGAAAAAAGAAACCAAAATCACAATACACGGTATCATTTGAAACAGGAATTTAAGATTTTGTTTTGTCTCAAACTGTGTGCCTTCATCCACTGCAATAAAGATCACTTCACTTTCTTCAGCAACCGTGTTGATTTAGATTACTTACTGAGAATTGTTTGCCAAATGTTGCTGGTCTTGCAATTCCATCGCCATGGTTCAAGAATTGTCAGTGACTGAAACATGAACACACTGGATTTCCTTTGGAAATTGAGTCACTTTCAGAGTAGCACCTTGTCATTGCACTACAACTGCTCTTGTTATTCCTGAACCATTCCTGAAATTCTCAGTTTACCTTGCAGACAACATATCTGTGAATTGGAAGGAACCACCAAATAGTTTGACCAAAGATTCTTGCTTTGTTCCGATGGAAAGGTGCCATCAGCAACTTTCATGATGCAATAGTTGTTCTCCACTTGGTTTCAACACAGATGCTAACCCTTGAGGTTACTTTGATGTTGCTGTAAACCTTTGATCCACCCTGCAACACCATGACAAAGACAGTAAGAATCCAGTCTTGGTCTTCAGACAGGCAAGTCAGCATCACAATTGTTGACACTTTCATTTCTTTGAACAGACACCCAATGGAGAGCATCAAACTTTTGGTCCAGTCCATTCCTGGCCTCTAGTCAAAATTTTGACACCATATCATCTGTGTCTAAAGTTGTGTGCAGCTTCGTGGCCCCAAAGGGCAGAAGAACTTGTATAATCTGTGATCAATTTGTGAACATCGCGCAGATCCAGCTTGGTTGAGAATGAGATGAACCAGCACATGCTGCACTGAGCGTGACCCCAGGTGGGTCACGTGATCACTGAAATCTTCAAACACTTCAGGCTGAGCAACAACCTTCTGAGCTCTGAATCTGGGTCCACCCAGTCTGACCCTCCAAAGATGCATTGTCTCCTGGAAGAGAGTTGATGCTTGGGAGGATGTGTTGAGGACAGGCGCAGCACAAACCTCTGTCCCAAAAACAGAACCGGCATCAACTCCAGATCCATGCTCTCATTGATCTTCCTGTTGCAGTATGATTTGTCAAATACACCTGTCTCTCGCCAGGGAATCAAGATCCGGTGCAGAAAATGGTACAGCTCCACTTCCTCCTGATTCCAAATGATTCAGTTTCAATCGTGTTGCCCACCAAAAAACTGAATCACTCAGGCAACGCGGCGAGCCCTCATGATAATCTGAAAAGTGAAACACACCACATGAACTTAAAAAACAGCTGAACACAGCCACCTGACACACAGCCACCTGAACACAACAACTGAAACACAACAACCTAAACACAGAGACCAAAACACAGTGACCTGAACTCAGGAACCCAGTAACAGTGACCTGAAGACAGCAAACTAAACACAGTGATCCAACAATGAAGAAAGAGATGCACAAAGTGTCAATTTCAATACATTTTTTGTTATTTTTGTTGCTTAAAATGCACTCAAATTATCTGTACATTGAAACTTGTTGCACAAGTACACATAAACATTGCCAACATGTTTGCCAAATGTCTATTTTGAACACTTTGAAAATCCCAAATTTGTATCCCAATTTTGGCCCCACATAAAAACCACATACACATTTTTGAAATTAACAAATCTAATAACACAAAGTCCAAGATCCAATCAACTACATTTCAACAGTATATCCTTCATCAAATATTTATACTTTCTGAGATATTGCCTGATTTGGGCAGTGAAGTCCAAAATTAATAATTTTAGCAACCCTAAAAATTTGAACATTTTGCCCTCAATACCCCCAAAATGCAACTTGACAAATTCCTGACTGGCACACTTGACCCATACAGATTCAAAAACACCCAAAAACCTTAAATTTGAAATTTATCTTGAGTATGACACTCCAGTACCCATACTTTTGGTGGATGCTGCCTGTGTGTAGGTGATTTGTTTCAGTCAGACTGTTCAGGTCGCTTTTTGTGACCTTCAACAGTGTGACCTCCTCAAATCACATGAAAATCGCGCAAGTGACGCAAAATTCCCAAACTCCCTGACCTGCACTAGCCGCAGCACATGTCCTCGCAGTAAACCTCATCCTCACCGTCAGCCAGGCATGGTTCATAACAATCATCACAGGACCTCTTGGTCAATCTACTGCCTGTGATCTCACCATCCCCCACAGCGGCGCCAAGGTGGAGACCCCCAGTGGAGCGACTCTCACCTGTTGAATGTAGAAAGGAAAACTTGTCGCAGCACGCAAGAAATAATAGCGAGGTTTCGCAAATTCAAAACATAGACTTTGGCTTGAACATAGAGGTATAATAGCACCCTGTGGGTTGCAGTACTCCTCAGGTACTTGTGTGTTTTATCTGTCTTTCTGATCTGAGTTTTGTACTTTTGTTTCAAAAATCAGGGGAAGTATGAAGAAAAAGGAAATAAAACACAAACCGACAAACTTCAATTGTTCTTTGCCTTGAAATTGAAACTTTTGTGGTGTAGAAGAGCCCACAGGGTGAGATTTTACGCCTAGGTTCACGCCTACGTCTATGTATACGTTTCTAATTTGGGAAACCTCCGTAATGAAGTTTGATTGCATCAGCAAAACGCGTATGTACGCACCTGACACACCGGACTGTGCTGCCACCAGCAGCACGAGGCACACAATAGGAAGCACAGACATGGTTCTCTCCAGAAGATGTCTTCACAAATGTTCTCCTTTCTGTAAAAATACGCCAAGATGGCATCGCAGTGATTATCGGATGTTGCAAATTGGGCTGTGCGTTTTGAAACTAAATCACTCAGGAGCTTCCATTGCACTCAATTTAAACAAAGTTACAACAATGAAAAATCAAACATTCTTACACCAAATTACAAACAAATGAAATTCACAAAAATAGAAAATCTGTAAATTCCATGCATAAATACACACAAATGAACACAACTCTTACCCAAATAACCATTTTGAACACTTTCATACAATCTGATATTTAACCCTGCCTTTGACCCCACCTAAAATCCATATACAACTTTTCAAATGTCAAAAATCAAATGCTACCTCTCAAATCCCCATACAATATACTACATTTCATCAATATACTTCTTTCACCAAATATTTGTGCCTTCTGTTGTATATATGAGTGAAGCCCCAGTAGTGATGTTGTAGTATAGTTTATTGTAGAGTATGAGTTGGAGCTCAGTGGTTTAGG